>Ga0335072_10000197_pt1 | contig 132807 bp, 132 predicted proteins | sample Lox_Sample_21_FD_206725 | JGI IMG/M metagenome (GOLD analysis project Ga0335072, IMG submission 206725) | Soil microbial communities from Loxahatchee National Wildlife Refuge, Florida, United States - Lox_Sample_2.1 | ecosystem: Environmental > Terrestrial > Soil > Wetlands | place: USA...
GAGAGGTCGTAAGGGTGGTCAATATTCGCTTTGATATTGCCTTTAGGATCTGAGGGTAGCTACCATTTCTGTTATGGGCAGCAGAGCCGTGATCATGGTGATTGATTATTGCATTGAGTTCGATGTTCTTGATAAGTACAAGTGTGTGGAAGGGTAAGATATAACCGTCACCACCGCTCCTGCCCTAACAGGCAGGATCGATGAATTTTTGATCTCTGATTCACGGCCTACCCATGGGCCTAGAAGATTGAAGATTGGAGCAACAATCGAAGTCATGTTAGCGTGAACCTCTCCAACCAAGTCGCCATGAGCAACTTACTAAACTCAAAAGGCTTTGTAACGCAGTGGACAGGGAGAGATGTATCGTTTTGGATAGTAGCGAAGGCTTGGGCTCAAAGATGAGAAATGACTTTGGCTCACTTGTCCCATATAAAAGTGCTGTCAACAGATTTTCGAGTCCAATGATGAGCACGATCCAGATGAACATGATGATGCCATCTCCTAGAGCCTTCTTGGTGGTTATGGGCGAAGGCATTGGCGGCGCGAAGCTGTTTTTCCATTCTGTCTCCTATTCACCTTAACGTTAGCATTCACCCACATTCTTGCAACATTGATGTCGTTAATCATGCACCGGAGCCCTCAGAAATTCTACTGTTCCTAAAGCGAGCCGTGACAAGAAGATCTAGATGGTAATACTGTGCTTCAGAGGATCACGCGTGGGATCTTGTGAGCAGTATTTATAGATTGTGATAGCAACAAAGCCTAGCGTGATGGCAAGTACCGGTAAAAGGCTGAAGTAGAGTGCTCTCATCTGCCATCTTGTTCCGTTGCCGCCAGACCTTTGGACAGCGAGAGAGACCAACAGCGCGAAGGTTGCGACAGGAATCAAATTGTACACCAGCATTTGCTGATGTACGACTTGTCCCCTCAAAAGCCAGAACACCGCTGAACTCACGCAGGACAAAAGCCAGTAGGCAGTTTGTTGCATTCGTGGTGCCATCTTGAACAGATGAATAGAATAATGAAGTTTGGAGCTGTGGACATGAGGACGACTATAAGTCAAAGAGACTCTAGACTGAATCCGTGGTTTCTTGAAGAGTATCTAGGCCGGAGAGCTATGGTTGGTGCAAGCAAGTCTCATTTTTGGGTCTAATGTTTCTATGTGATCTAGCGGTAATGGCAGCCATCAGGTGAACTTTGGTAACACAAATTATGGTAGGTACGGGAGCCTAAGATCTTAAGACCAACGTCGGAGGTAGCATGGCCTTTGCCTAGCCAAACGACAACATTGATAAAGAATGGGGATATCCATATGCATCGTATGATGTCGCGATAAGATTTTGTAATAAACAGCTCTAATCATGCAGACATGTATTCGTCAAGAAGACTACTCTAACTCTAAGCAACGACAGACATCGGTCAGTGCAATGAAGCAATGAAGAAGAACAAAACGAATGCCGGCGATATGACCGTTTCTCGACCTCAATCCCGACCGTCGTTGAACTCAGCAGTCGGTCGTAGCGCATGCATTTGGCCTCGGGACCGCAGTGTTCACGATATTAGAAATTCCATAATCATCCGCAGCGTCCTGCCATAGTATATCGAGATCCGGAAGCACATTGCAGCAGCGAACATTATTAATCTGCAGCAACTGCGTGCTGACGCTCTCAGCATTACCAGGGTCGTTAATAATATTCTGTAGACTGGAAGGGACGTTGCCGAAGATCTCTTGGAGGTTAAGCACGGCGCCTTGATACTGCTGGTCGTCGGAGAAGTCGCTGATGGAGGCGAGTACGCCGAGTTGTGTAGGCTCATTCTGCGCGGCCGAGAGTGCGACCTCGGCGGCTTGTTGAAGCTCAGAGGGGCTTTGGCTGGGTGCATTATTGAGGAAGTTGTTTACGGTGTCGACGTCGAAGTTCCAGGCGTTGATGGCGTTCTCGACGGCATCTACGGAAGGGTCGCTCTGACGCTTTCCATAGTGCACGGTCGATGGAGCTCCGAGAGCTGTCGAGGAGAGGAGGGCGATGAGGGAGGCAGCTACGAAAGCCTTCATTTTTGATCGTCTTCTCGTGGTAATGGTCCCGGCTGATGAAAGGATGATTTGGTCTGGTGCCTTGGAGAAAGAAGAGAAGATCCAAAAAATGTCGATGGAAAAATGATATATTGTGATAAGAAGTGAAGAAAAGGCAAAAGAAATGGGTATTAGTTCTGTGCTTTCGCTGTACTGTTGCTGGATTGATGCTCCTATCTATTCCAGAGACCATCGTGCTTTATATACGGTGAGAGGCAAACGGACATTCTCCTTTGGCATGGTACTCAGGATAGCGCTGAGCACCTTTTTCTCGTGCGGTACGTTTTTAGATCTAGGGGCCAGATTACTCTACTGAACCCTCTGCCTTGAAACCCAAGATTGATATTTCTAAGAAGTCATGGAGAGGCAGAGCGTCGTGATTAGTTGTAAGCACCGCAGCGGAAAGGTAGGATGGCATAGCCTCCAGGATTGCAAACAGCGGTCCGTAGTACTACGACCCCTTCTTTAGAATATGCAACCTAGAGCAGGTCAGAGGCTCTAGGTCCTGAAGCATGTTGTATGACGAGAAGGAACACAGAAAGGCGCAGCAGAGCGCTTGAATGCCAGTACTGCGGAAACTAGAATTGTAATGGGCCCTTGAAACGGTAGCGGGGAAGGATTGTAGATGATTTTGGCACAATAAGGCTCAGATCTGTATTTGCTGATCAGACCGTCTAACTTCTGAAGAACTCTTCTATCATGCCAGAACGCGAGAGGTCATCAGGAGCAGGTTGGTCGGATCGAGGTGCCAACACGAAAGTAGCGGAAGGGCATCGCTAAACTAGAACAGGAGCCTCCCAGTACGATACCTCCGTACTGGTTTACGCCACGCTGTACAAAGGAAACAAGAGCTAGGCCTCATTTGGACAGGTCGGCCGCTGCAGTTCATCGCCACACATCCTCAACTTGATACATGTAAAGGCCCAGGAACTCGATGCAACGTCAAGATGACAGAATGGATGCAGACTTAAGCGATATTCCTTTGCATGACGGAGCTGCATCTACCTATACTTACACACCCCTTGAAGAAGGCTCCACCCGACTACTCCTCATCCAAGAATCATCGCACTTCTCAGCTCCGCTGTAATGGGAACCCCAATCTCGACATTTTTCTAGGCCTTCCGTCACGTGACTTCGCGCCGCTTTTGCTCAGGGTGGATCAGGTCAAACTCACGACTGCTCACGCACTGCTCCCGTCTGCTCAGGTTCTACTTAGGTTTGCTCAAGCCCTACTCCTGTCTGCTCAGGATACCGTCGCTAAGCAGAAAATAAAATCGTCAACTTTAAACAAGGGTACGATGCTGCCCTCCATGGGGGATCAAAACAACCCCCCCTTCCCCCCTTCGGTCTCTTCATCCGTCCGCTCTCCAGGGCACTAATTATAAGTTATTCAGCTCCCTGCTAGGGAGATCAGTGTAAGAAACTAGGTGATCGAGTTCGGTGAGTAGGGTGTGCGCCGGAGTCCGTCATTCGGGCCCTATATGATCAACGCCTGTATTGACAATCTAAAGAGTGTCTTTCAGTCTTAGTCTAGAATACAAAAGCTTAATGTTCATCAAAGAACCGCTAGCCAATTCCCAGGCTTTTCCGTCGCATTCTGTACCGAACAAGAGTCACAACAATCCGCAGTCCGTAGCATTGCCTGCGTGTCAAATCCTCCTTCAATATCTAGCTCCGAAAAAAACCTTGTTAATGGAAAAAGCTGCTAGTACAAGCCATCGAGCTCGAGCATCTCCCTTGGCTAAACAGATGCAGATCCGCTCTGAAGTTGTCATCATGGCTGGTCGCCCTCCTGCCCAATCGAAACCAACCATAGTTACCATACTGAGACTGAGCTCGACTTCTTTTGAATCTTTCAATTGGTGGTTACAAGGCTGTGTTTTGAATACGCGCCAAAGTGCCTCTCGTAAGTAGTAGAGCTCATTTACTGTCTGCACGGTACAGTGGTTGTCAGTATCCACCGGGAGCTGTATCCTCGTATTTTGTAATACCAGTAGGCCTACCGATGGCCCATGACAGCAATAACACCGTTTTGTGACGGACATCGCTCTGCATGTTGACGATCTCAGACTTTCTGACCTTGATATAACCGTCCCGGTTGTCGACATAAGCTTGGATAACCCGGATTCCCCTCTGCGCGGCAGAAAACACAGTGACCTATGGCTAGTCAGCATTCGTTCCAGAACTGAGGCTGGGGAGAGGAAACTAACCGGAATAATTCGATGGTACCGATATTCAGGTATGCGGAGTCGACTGGCTGTAAGGACGACGACGCAGATCATTTCACTTACTAAGAGACAGTCATCCATTAACGGCGCTGTCTCTGCTAGAAAGCAGGATATGTGCGGCACTGATGTGTCTCTCGTATCTAAGATGAATGGAACCCGCCACTCGGCTCCCTGTTTGACAGAGTATAAGCGCTCGCCAAGATTGTCGACATTGATGCTGGAGCTTAGTCAGGTCTATACGCCAATTTAAGGGTAAGGCGGAATCTCACCTGCGAGTGCTCCATTGTGTATAATCCTCCAACCTCTTCAGTTTGTCATCCTTCTTCCAATGAAGATAGATCTCAAATAGACTAGAGATCTCCAGCGCTCCGCAGAAGGCCGCCATGTCCGGCTCTTTTGGGAGCTCGTAATCACGCCATGGTTCATTTCTATCAATTATCTTATGCAATTCTGAGACTGGGAATGGAGTTGTGTACCAAGAGCCATTATCTTTGGCTTTTCCAGTTGCCAAGTCGAAGTCGGCGAGGAGGATTCCGAAGTCTCTTATTTCTTGTGTTTTGAGATATTGACTCGGATTTTTGATTAGTTTGCGCAAGTTGGTCCGTAGAATAGAATGGGTGATTTCCGACTGTGCAACATGGTATGGCATCATGGCTGCTGGTGGCGATGTTTCTGCGGATGGTGACATTGATGATTGCTTGCTTGTGATAGGAGGAGACGTCAAGAAACCTTATTCATGATGATGATGATGTTGAATTGAGGTTCTAAGCGGCCGAGAGCCGCCCTCAAAGGGAGGGAGGAGTTCCTTCCCTATCAGCCTAGCAGAAGGCGTGTGGGAAGCGGATTAGTATATACTAGCTCGGGGCCAGAGCGCCTCATGTGCGAAACGACTGCAAAGATTTTCGTGATTTTCTTCTATTTCGATATTGGAGGTTTTAGGGGGCGTGACAGCTGACAACGCGACTTAAGACGTTGTTACGGCGTGCCAAGCCTGGCCTTTGTCCCAAGCTACATGTAGGGATTGCCCCGGCAACGGAACGTGTTGGGGCTGAAGGCCATTTGGTCAGCGCTTACCGGTTGGGGCGATTCATTTGCTATGCACTTACGACACATTCGCAAGTTTCAACTACAACCACCTGTTTAGAAATCATTCATCCATAGATCTTTTAGTAATCATCTCATCTCATCTTGCGATAGGCAGCGGCGGGAATGCACTTTCCGCGTCTCCAGAGTTATGGCAGCACCGGTCAATAATGTGGTTGGCTTGGTTGGTACGGCTCCCGTCGCTTCATTTGATTCGATAAGCGGCCTAGAATGATGCAGGCGACTTGATGAACATCAACCTGATTTCCTCCAGACGATTGGTGATGCTAGAGGTCAGACTTGTACATTATGCATCTATTCCCTTCCTGTCTTGCTTTTAGAACAAAGAGCCCATTTTTCTTACTAGGTGTCTCACAATTTCTACTGATTTCTCCGCTCTACCCAACTGCAATATTCGAATTTCCTTCCCTGATCCCAAAAAAGATATCGGGACGCGCTCCCACTATCGGATAGTTCTTGCGAGAAAGCTTAGCAGCCAATTTTGTTGTCCGAGTCAGTCTACTCAGGCGGACTACAATGTCAAATTTACCTAAGACGGTTGAAGAATGGAAAGGCTTCATGAAGGCACAGCGGCTCGAGCACGCATCTCTCCCTGACTATCCCAACCTACGGTCAGCGTCCGACATTGATTTTAATCAATTTCTCCTCCGAGTCATCTACCCGATTCGTAAAACTGCGGCCAAATTTTTGACAGAGAGAGACCAATTAATAAAGTATCAGTCATATACTGAGGCAAAATCGAAGCTTAGCAGGCAGGAGTCCTGGAAGTTGTACTTGAAACAGCTCGAACAGCCGTCCCTCAACCGAGACGTTATTCCTGAGCTTGGGACTTTCCCGCTTGTTTTCTATTACTTCTTTGTAATCAAGTCCGATGTAACCAGCGACCAGTTGTCTACACCGAAGGTTGAATTCAAGCCTATCGCTCAAAGGACAAGGCAAGCTGTCCAGGCGTCAAGCTCTACGGAACTGCAACTTCCCGTAACGCCAACACCTGCAACTCGTGCAAAGGTAGACCTGGATATCTTCGGAGACCTCAGTATCGCGTCGGCTCTGACACATTCTACGGGAGTGCTTTCACCAGCATCGCCCGCGTTGGGAGGCGATGCCTACCTGAAAGCGATCGACGATGAGCAAATTGTCAATGCCGCACTGGTTCTCTTCCTAAATGCCATCACTGTCCACTTCAAAATCAAGGCGGACTGGACCCTCCATCGGCGTCGATTCTTGTACAGCACGTTGGATAAAAAGAAAGTTTACGAGGCGCGGGTTGATGGTTTCCTTCGGACTCGACAAGATAACGAAGTGAAAGCAATATTGGAAGTCAAACCCTTCATCCGTTCAAAAATGTGGGAAGCGATTCATATGCAGGAAGCTGCGCAGATGGCTGCCTGGATTAGCGAGCATCCGCCTGCTGACCTCGAGACAGTACGCAAAAGTAACGGGAAGTTCAGGTAAAGTTGCATGTACCAGATGCTACGAAGAAGCATAATTGCTGACTAGCGTAACAGACGCCTTCTGGTCTCTCAGGACAGACACGAGGTGTATCTCACCTTTGCAGAGTTCGACGCAGACTACGTGGATTATGTCTGTGGTCTCGTGCCGAGGAATGTTTCTGTGCTGAAAATGAGAGAATATGGGCCCTTTCTTCCAGATGAAGTCAAGCACATGCGGAATCTAGGCCCAATCTTGCTTGCCTGGAGCATTGAAGAATGTACCTAATGTTGTTCTACCCGGAATCAGATTTTCCGATTGACCTACTTCCAACCTCGCGACTATGCTACAAAGCGTCGATCCTAGAAGGTGGCGGTAGTTATAGCTTAAGTTTACTCTGTAGTCTGTCTATGATAGAGATGCGAGAAGAGACGTTAGAAGGAAAGAAGTTGCGGGTAGGATTATTTAGGGCGAGACGCTTGGTTAATGTTTCTTTGCGACTGAAAGGGGACTAGCGGTAATTCCTGTTATAAGCAGAATCTAGTGAACCCGCTCATGGATCGTTTGGATATGCATCAATCAAGACGATCATGTCGAGAGAAAGTTTCAAATGCTGGGGATGCACAAAATAATAGAGCGTCGATGTCTACGACAGGGCCCCAGTAGTTTGAACTGGGGTCCGTTTCGACCACCCTATAAAGGATTTGGTAGAGGCAACAATAAGCGGTTTTGACGTGGGATCAAAAGCTGCCTCCCCTGCTATTAATACCTTGGCTTAGCTTCTGCTCATGCACCGCTCAGATTGCCCATGCACTGCTCAGGGCTGCTCATGTACTGCTCAGACTAAAGCAGCGGCTTCTCAGTTCCAAAGACGGAAATGGAATCTGGCTAGACAAGATTGGGGTGGAAGTATCGCTGCAATGCCAGATCATTCACATAAGTTTGTCCTTAACAGCTCTACTCGGCCTTACAAATTCACTGCACTGTCCTATGTCTGGGGAGGCTCTCTATACGTAGAAAAAATTTACATAGGAACAAAATGGCTCTTCATCGGAAGCAATCTCCACGATGCGTTGAAGCATCTCCGGCAAAAGAAAGAATCAATTACGATCTGGGCGGATGCTGTATGTATCAACCAAAGAAATGTGCAGGAGCGAAATCACCGAGTACAACGAATGCGAGATATATATTCGACGGCCGATCATACCATCATTTACCTAGGGAATGAAAAGCCTAATAATACAACTCGTTCAGCGTGGAGGTTCCTATTGCGACAAAGCGATTGGTTCCATAAAACGTACCCTAATCTCCATGCCGACTTTCAGAACGGGTTTAGAGATGGCCACAAGCACGTTGAGTATAAAATATTAACTTTTCCGTGGTTCCGACGGGTATGGGTTCTGCAGGAAGTAGTCGTGTCAAAGAAAGTCTTCATACAAAGTGGATTCAGACGCATACGGTACCTTGGGACGACTTTTGTAAAGTGATCCTTCTTACGCAACGATTCCATGACCGGTTTGAAACGTATAATAGTAGCGCACTACGAAGAAGACTCTACGAAGATGTTGCCAACATATTCCACGCACGATGCTCTTTCCAAATGATTCACGAGCCCCAACACCCGCTACCAACTTCGCAGGCGTCCATTGCGGATCCGAACCGACAAAGCTCTAATATCCTTGAAATGTTAGCCAGGGCCCGTGTTCTACAAGCAGCCGATTCTCGGGACAAAATATTCGCTCTTATGGGCATATCATCTGGTCTAGACACAATAGATCAGAGAATCACAATTGACTACAAGAAGTCTACTGAAGAGGTTTTCGTCGACTTTGCGGCCTACATGATCGATGTTGGGAAAAGTTACGATATTCTGAGCCATGCCGATAATACTCCGGTAGATGGTGGCTCGTACGGTACTTTGAAGCGATTCCACGCACTCCATCATGGGTGCCTGATTGGCGTCGAGAATTGCTTCAACGCGGACAATTCTGGGCACATTAACAGTCGAAGATACGGTAAGGTCAGACAAGGCTTGAGGGGAAAAGCTGTAGAGCAAAATCACGATTGGTCCAACAAAACACATGCACTCCGTTGTAGAGGCTCAATCATAGATGTCGTGAAAGCGACCCATCTGCCTGATATCGGCGGACCGATTTCATTCCAAGAAATTCTAGAAGAGCAGGCATTCAATTCGATGGGAACAAATGAGAATATCCTCAGAATCTGCGAAAATCAGTTTCTGCAGATCTCTTCGGATCAAGTTGAAACACGCCAAAGGAAAAGCATTGCGGGACCTTCAATATAAGCTTTTCCATCTTGACGCTAATGGACTGCTACGGAAAAACTCCATTGAAGAGCACTTAATAGCACGACTTAGGCGCAGAGTGGAGGAGTATAGTCTGGAAAATGATCCCGCAGTTGACATTCCCTCGATTATTGACAATAGGGTCATTGCTCGATATCAAGACGCTGCTACCCATCGCACAGCTCCTGTTCTGGTCCCAAAACGTACAAGAGAGAATGACTGCATTGTCTTCTTGAAAGGATTTGAAAAAGAATGCGCAGCGCCTGATCTTAGATTTGCTCCAGCGTTAACGCGGCCTCAGCGCTGTTCCACTTCTGGGTTGTATGTGTGTTGATCCGAAGCACTTCCTTCAAATCCTCAATGTATATGCACTGCTTTTTCTCGACCTTCACCCTTTAGCCGATGCTCTTTCGCGGCGCTCCGAATTACCTAGCACGTACTGTTTAGTAATGATCTGCTTCCCGCGAGAGCGTAGAGGGCAATCAACCTGTGCAGGACGTGGTTTGTCTCGCCTCGGTCTGGAAGCAGGGTTCAGAATGAAGCCCAACTGTTGACTCCATTCGAATGACTCCCAAAATCCTCCAATCATACAAACATGTATTCAGCAAAACATGGTCAAAAAGCACCAGACGCCAAGCAAGTGACATTAGTAATTTCGGAAATGGTCGTACGGAGTTACGAAGTAATTACGAAGTACGAAAGTACGAACGTCTCTTTAAGTGTGTAACAGGTGCTCCAGAATTTTCAAGTATTGAAAGCGACTACTACTTCAACGACAAGCCATCGTTAGACTATCTTTACGTTCAATATGTCGTCAAAACCCGTGACTACCAATCCCCCTGGCCATCCTCCTATCGCGCCGACCTATTCCCAAATCTCTACCGTTCCAGTCAATGCCTCGTCCAAATTAATATCCTTTGCTGGTCAAGTCGGCTATGATCCTGTCTCAAAGAGCATTCCGCAGAGATTACCGGCTCAAGTCACACTCGCCCTTGAAAATCTTTCAAAGTGCCTCCAAACGGCCGGTGCCGAGAAGGCGGACATCGTGCAAGTCCGGCACTACGTCGTCGGAATGAGCAAGCTCAGTCGAGAGGATAAACAAGCGAGAAACAAGATATATGGTGAATGGATGGGGAATTCAAAGCCACCTAGCACACTGATTGGAGTTGAAAGCTTAGTAGCTCCGGAATTGCTTTACGAGGTTGAAGTTGTTGCTATTGTGAGTGGTTAAGGTTTTCTAGCTAGAGAAAACTTGCCATAAGCATGTTTGGAAAGATTCCGCATTGGTACGCTTGACCTTGACTACACTCATTAATACTAAGGATATCTACTGAAATATCGATCATTTCGACATATGGGCGGACAGAGTGTTGTCGCCAGAAGAGCGCAACACAACGAGTAGGAGTGGATGTTGTCGCCGAAACACCACAACCAAGCATCATTGATCACCTGGCAAGGTCAGAAGGTCTGCTATAACACCGTGGCAGAGGAGTTTCTCATTGCCGTGCTTCATATTCAGACTAGTCGTCTCCCAGCCACACCACAATGCTCAATAATGAGTTCACTCCCCTATTCATTCTTCGCTATTGTCAGATCGTTCCTATTGTCATCGTTTCTGTAAATGCTGGACTGATTTCTCTCTATCTTCTTCCCAAATTCATCCTCCATCAACTCAATTCTCTCAAATCCTCCAACGCACGGCACCATGGCCTCTGTTTGTGCCTCCCAAAAGCCGAATCCCGCCACGCTCGTAGTCTTCCCGATCGCCCCCTCCCGCCGCGACGAGACGGCGCTCTTCTTCGACGAGTTCTATCAGACTTGCTACGCCCTCTATACCAACTGCGTCCTCTTCGCCCTCGCGCTGCTCTCGAGCGGCGACCCCGACGTAGCACCGCTGCTCGTCCTGCTCTCTGCGATCAACGACGCCACCGCCATGCCGAAGGTCGGCCACGGGCTTCGTGGCGAGGTGCTGGACTTCACTGGAACATCATATGGAACTCTGGAGGCGGTGGGATTCCTGTTGGCGCAAGGTTGTTTGGATGGTTGGGTCGGGTGCGAGGACGGCTGGGTGGAGAAGTTGGTTCGTGGGCTTGAGGGAACCATGGGCGACGGATGCGACGGTGCCTACGGGAAAGATGAAGTGCTAAGGATTGAGGAGGATGGAGAGATTGTGTGGGCGGCGTGGAATGTGCTCTTGAATGAGTTTCTGAGGGGCGATGGTGGTCTGACTATGACATAAATGAATGAATGGTTGAGTGAATCCGGGTGAAAAGGAGAACAGACAGAGGAAGTTCGAGACGAAAGATTCCCCATGTGGGCATACGAGCTTTGGAAAACCTCCGGAGGAGAGAAGATATTCACGAAAAGTGAGATGATACTTTGGACTGTCATATTTGAATGGCGTCTCTGTCAAGAGTCGAAATGATGTCGAGATTAGAGCTTCCGGAGCTTACTTACAGTTACAATAAATATGATCCCTATTTTATGCTACGATAATATATTCTCTCTGGACCGCTTCATGAGTTTACCAACTGACCAAAGGTTGGTCTCCGTCGGGTAGAGTAATGTGGAAAGGCGAAGACTGTAGCGGTTATCAAGACTGCTTCAGAAAAGCAATTACTGAGTGTGCCCACAAATACAATGAAACGTATAATATCGAATAAACGCAAAAGCCCTCATACGGTAGCTACGATATTGGAAGTGGGTGGTGCTAAGAATTTCAGGCGTCTGGAAAGGGCAGGCAGTAGATGTCGAAGCTCCACGATTCCACTGCCTTTCACCCACAAAGCATCCTTGCCCTCTTTTCGAAAGAAAACTATTTTCCAAAGAGAAAACAGTATATGGCGAGCATCCAGTATCTAGCCTGCAATGGCAACTGACAGCGAAGGAGGCCAATAGTTAAGTGCAGCAAAGTGTCTGAAGTCAGCAATGCAAGGGTCCTTCTAGACCCTGTAAGACGTCACTCGATATTCTGTTGACGGCAGGTGGGGATCGCTGTCTTACCCCGATCCTTGCCATCATCCTTCACATCATCCTTCAGGACGTGAAGTACCCTATCTCTTCTCCTTTTCATTCACTACGTGTCAGCATTGATTTATCTGCAACGAGAAACCTGAAAATCTTTTCCAGGCCGTCTTAACCATCAATTCGACTCGAAAATAAGCCACAATGAGAGCATACTGGTTCGACAACTTGCCGGTACTAAACTTTCAAAACTTTGCCCACTCGAATTCACATCGACTAACGCAACAACATTCAGGGCGACCAGCGTGATTCTCATGACTCCGGTCGAGAAGTGTCCAAGGAGTACCTTGATAAGCTCGGCATCCACGCATACAACTTCAGCGACGTGGAGGATGTCAACAAGATCGCAACTGAGCGGGGCTACAAGAACCGCGACGTAATCACAATTTCCAAGGAAGTCATGGGTGACGTCTATGAAGCCAAGCTGAAAATGTTCTTCAATGAACACTTGCACGAAGATGAGGAGATCAGATACATCCTTGAAGGCAGTGGTTACTTTGATGTGCGCGACAAGGACGACGCTTGGGTCCGCATTGCCCTTGAGAAGTACGACTTTATGATCATGCCGGCAGGCATCTACCACAGGTTCACCCTCGACAATAAGAATGTGCGAAGCATTGTATGAGACAAATTAGCTTGACAAAGCTGACTTATTCCACATAGTACACAAAAGCCATGCGTTTGTTCCATGATGATCCAAAATGGACTCCGCTGAATCGCGGAGCTGATACAGACGAAAACGAGATTCGCAAGAGCTATCTTCATACACGTGATGATGCTCCTGTCGCTGCTCACTGAGTGGAAAATATTTGAAAGATTGTGTCCACTTGGGTGATGTACATTGTAGACAATTGCATTTGAACGAGATACGATACTACTCAACTTGAGTAGAGTATCAAATAGTGTTATAGAGAATGCTAACGATCTCGCTTGTTCTCATCGCAACCAAGTCTCGCCATGGTGCCGTATCGAGTCTATTGATTCTCCCAACGGCAGAAATGTTTCGTTCAGAGACTGCTCGCTCTGCATTCGATGAGGTGTCTCAAACCAGGTTTGTATTTTTGTCAGCTTCACCCGTTGCAGTTGGTTAGATAGGCGATATTCCATTATTAGTCTAGCCGATCAACTCGCTTCCATTATTTCCGGCTTTCACTGGCACAGTCCTTAGAGATAAATGCCTTCATGAACGAAGGCTTTCGGCTCTAGCTGCCAGATTGAGTCATTCTCCAAAATACCACACGAAACGCAACCCCAAGAACGCAAATGTGTTGCAGCCATGTGGATCCAATGTATAATGTTGTTGTCCGGAGGTCCGCCTCTGGCTTAGGCAATACCCCCTTTCGGCATATCCTCTCTCTGCTTCCTGTGGCTGTCCTCAGATCCAAACTGAAACTGATCCCCCATCGCCCGATGCTGCAATCTCATCTACCAAACGTTGTAAAGTTGTGTTGTGATGTATGACATCAAGACCTTGCTCTTTCTGCTTTCACATTGCTGCACTTTCGTGGGTTTCTTCGGTGGGTTCGCGACTTGCGCAAGAGCAACGCATTGTTGAGCGGATTACCAGCTACGTCAAAAGGACACTGGCCCTGATGGACTGTAACTGGTTCCGTCTATATTGGCATCGTTGCTGCATGAACCTCGATATACGGCCCTATCAAAACGTCGCTCTAGCCGCCAACTGTCTAAGTGGGGCACTGCCACTCTCACTTCAAGGAACGTAAAGTCAACTCTCTCACCTTTTGTAACCAACTCCTATCAAAACCCTTCAGTCATTCGAAAATCTTACCGTCACGGTTATGGCGGTCCTTTCTAAGCTGCTCGGATGCTGCTGCATTCATACGGATCAAGAACTACCCTTCTCCGAGAAGCGTCTCACCACCAACACCGACTCCTATATCCCATACAAAGACAATCTTAGTAAAGCCGAAGTAGCAGACAAAATTATCGCCAAGCTCTTCGCAGCAAAGAAGAATGATGCAGCTCTCCAGGCAGACCTTCAATCCGTTATCCACGCGTATGGCTGGTACGACGGTCTTGCTTCTGCTATCCTATCTGCCCTTGAAATTGCCATCAAAATCGGAGAAGAAATGGGCTCAGCTGTGAAAACAGCGTACGATAAGGCGGTTGCAGCTGTCAATACGGTCAAAGACTGGGCGGAGGCACATCCGGAAATGACCGCAGTCATTATCACACTTATTGCACTTGGCATCCTTGCTTTGATGATACCGTGGTTGATGGCGTACTTAGGCTTCGCAGAACAAGGCATTATCGAAGGTAAGTTTGTTCCTTGCTTTTACAGTAAATAAAGGTATTGATAAGTGTCCAGCATCGTGGGCCGCTGGCTGGCAAGCCACGTATCGCGGCTTTGTACCAAAGGGCTCACTGTTCTCATACCTGCAGAGCCTTGGTACTAAGATTGGTCGGAATTGGCGTGGTTAGGCTCATGTTTAAGTATATAAATGGTAGTTATTGCGACGAGCTGGAGTGTAAGGGCTTTCGATAGAACTTTGGAAGTAATCTTGTTGACGGGAAATCCACCTCTGGTTTAGTGGGCCGCTTGCTCTCGCCCAGGACATTTGCAACAGGCACTGAAGGGCCAATGCCCCGTAGGTTGATTTTTTCTTCTGGGGCTAGATTTCGCCGTGAATCCTGCAATGGTGGAGCAATAATGGGCTGAGCATAATATTCTTTCATTCACTAATGCATCACGACTCGCAACGGCAGCGGTATTGAGCCTACGGAATAGAATCATGCGTTTCACAAACGTCGCCATTTTGCTGTCCACCCTGTTTGCTCCATGGCGTATCCGTCTTGACAGAAAGGCTCGTATGACATCGCCACAGTCCTCGTTTGTGAGCAAAGTAACACATAGCTGAGCTTCGGCTTCCTCTTGGTTACTCCAAGTTCGGTACTGGTCGTTCCATAACCTGTTCGGTAGATCGGAACCGATTACATATTACTTTCTCAACCCCAGGGTCGGCACGAATAGCAGCCAAAAGCACATCGTCAACGTCACAGGCCCAATATGTGCCCGAGGGCTCGTCAGGATTGTCCTCTTTAGGGTATCTCCATTGAACGTGTTTCTGAGTTCCGATAAGAGCGACGTGTTCTTCAAAGGAGTGGCCCTGTCGAAGCCCGACATAGTACTAACCGGGGATCCTTTGTGGGTCGTCGCCGTAGATGCGAGGTGCTTCACTCGTTGATCCAAAGAAATTTCGTTCATTTCTTGGAGTGGGAAAGATTTTGCAGTTGGGGTAAGACGCGACGAGAAGAGTAACGACAAGAACGACAGTGGCAACACAGAGAGAGCGCTTAGAGAACATGGCCGGAAGTTCGAGTTGAACGAGATGGAGATTAAAGTTAGAAGGTGGTAAAGCTGATGGCCCTTTAAACTTATGCCCAGTTTTTTCTGATCAATACGTGACCAATTTGGAATACGAATGAGTGTTGAAAGATGTTGTAGTCGAAACGAGAGACGATGTTGGAAGGAACCATCGGAGATTGATGGAATGGAAGATAAGTAGACGGCATTAGAGGACTGGAGGATTAGGGCGAAGAGTTGGAAGACAAAGTGTTTAGAATGAAGTTTTGCAGCACAGAAGAATCCTAAATAGAGGCGAGTTATTCCAGGAATGGGATGTTGGCTGCCTTGCTCAGCGCTTGGAAAAAGACGTGCTCGTGAGCCCTAGGAGTTGCTACAATCACCGGTCCAGCCGGCACTCTCGCTCGTCCACCAACAACGGAAACACAACAACAGCTGCTGCAAGGCTGAATGCTGAGTTCTCCCTAAAATCCCAATCATTAAATTAGCTAGAATACCCGTCTCGATCTAGCCACAGGATTCCTCGAACAAGCCGGTTGTGAATCATAGCTTCTTCCCAGTGCGTCTACCGTCTCATTAGGATTCTGTGGGAAGCAGCAAGGCGGCGAATATTCGTGCAACTGCGGACAATCGGTCGGCACCGAAGCTGGACACCAGTAATTGCACGCGTTGTCGCAACCAAGTTCGTACCAGCATACAGGCGTCGCCCAACAGTAAGCGCCGTCGAGTCGCTGAGCCGGTGGGCCCGCATTGGACGGGATCGGCGTCGGATTATAGATGGATGGCGGGTTGCGCGGAGGTTTATTCTCCCAGCAGTAGTAGTCGAAGCAAGTTTGGCAGCGGGTCGATCGCGGGATGTTGGCGCGGTCGCGTTGGCGTTCAACGACTGCGCATGCGAGGCAGGTGGGCCAGGGCGGCACGATGCCGTTTTGGGGCAACCCAGTGATACCGAGCGCGAAGCCGTTTGTGATGAGATCTTCGGCAATGCTGCCAAACTCCCAGTCCTGGTAGCAGAGAGTCAACAGCCTGGCTTAATCAGTACAAAACTGGCTAGAACTTACCACCGTAGACGCGGTGGTCGCGTTGGAGTACGCCGTGTAAGGGGCATTAGGGAGGTAAACTATCATCGGTGGTACAATTGCTGGGTTACTTCCGATTTTGTTGCATCCGAAGAACGTAGGCCGAGCGTTGAGTTCCCGTCGCACCCACTCCTCCATCGGCGGGATTACCGGCATGGAGATTCTTTGCTTCTGACCCTTCGGGGAAACTGCGTAATTGTAGCTGGTTATCAGAGCAGTTCCGTTAGGCCAGTTGTAACCGCAACAGACGCTGAGTCCATCTCCTGTGTCCGCAGAGCTATCGACGGCAACGATAACATCCATCTGTCGCTGAAGGAGTGGAAGAATTGGAATGTTTTGCAGATTTTCGCCACCATCAGCCAGATACAGTACGTTGCTTAGCGTTTCATTTGAAGTGACGCCGCCCCAGAGAAAGAAGGGGTTAGGCATATTGGACGTAGATTGCTGAAGGGTGAAGTCGGCATCTTTTACTAGAAAGCTGTTAAATGCTAACGAGCTTGTACCCAGGACATACCTTTTGGTTGTTGGTTAGCTACAAAAGCCAAAAGAGCCTAAATCTAACTCACGCAGCATTGTCCAAGCCCGTCATGCAATACGGAGCTCTCGGTCGACCATTGACAAATGGACTTCCAATGTATTGAACGGGAGTAAAGCCGTTAATTGTCTCTGGGTCCCAAGAACCGAATTCGAACGGAGAAAATTCGTAGACTGTTGCATTCAGTACGTAGGTATCCTCACCAGTGATTCGGCCCGTCGCAACAATGATGGGCATTGGAACATCTCCGTTGGCAAACTTGACAGTCATCCGAAGACTACTCCACGTCTGTCCTGCGTCCAAGCGGCTTAAAATATCGCGAGCAACTATCCAAACGGTAATGGTCAGAGATTTTTCTGGTCTACACGACGAGAGATAGCTATCTCGATGCAACTCACTAAGCCTATGCCAGTTGTCGGCAAAGGAGATGGGAAGTCCTCCGGCAAACCAGGATTGAGCCCTCATTCTTGCTTCGCACTGAATGGGACTGGCAATTCAATTAGCTACTTTAACAGGCCAAAGTCTCAAAGGTGTACGTACTAACAGGTAGTATTGTCATTAAACGGGTTGACCCATTTCGTTCCCATGGCCTGGTTGCTATCGGTAGTGAAGTCCCAATATTGAAGCTATCAATGCAGAAAGGAATCAGTGACCATAAACGTTGTTCTGTAAAGTCATCTCAACTTACGAGATCGTACATGTTCTTCCATCCGTACAATGCCCACGATCCAACTGCCCAAGCTCCTCCACTCAATCCCGTGGTATAGAGGGCACTATCCAGCAGTCCACCAGTTCCGTTAGTCACTGCGTTGTGATCGCTACCATTGAATGCCTGCAGCACTCCCACCCCGTTCAGCATCGCCCTGTAGCCGCCTCCACTCACCGCAATGCCAATCCTCGGCACACCCGGCAGGTTCGTGTACTGCGGAATTCCCTGCCACGCATTGCTTGTATATGAGCGGAAACCGTTGGACACCTTAAGCGACCGGGAAACGAGCCAGCTGGCCTCGGATGAGCCAATACCGGTCGCCAGTCGCGCCCATGTCGACAGCGTCGGGCACGATGTGTAGGAGACGGTGTAACCGCGAGTGGTGGACGTGATGCCGGGCTCGGTGCAGTAGTCGTAATCGGTGCCGATGTCAACCTGACAGGCAATGGCATCGGATACGGACGTCTCATGCTTCTTAGTCGTCTTCTCGAAGTTGACGGGCTCGTCAGGAGGAGGAGTAACCTCGGGGACATGGGCTGTTCCTGTGACTCCAGTGGCAAGTAGGGGATGCTGCGCTTCTTCTCCCACAATGGCTGTCGCAATGGCGATAAAAACAGTAAAGTAAAGCAAAATCATAGCTTTCTGTATTCTTGATGATGGCTTTCTCTCTAGTTAAAGGTCCAAATTGAGAAGATTCGATTGTGAGAAATTAAAAGACAAGTGAGCCATCTTAGATTCCGCATCTCACCTCTTGTAGCTCCTGGCGGCGCGTCCCAAGAAACAATTCAAAAACGCAGAATGTGGAGTGCCACTGAGGTTCCACAGAGCTGGATTGAGACATCCATTTGAAGATACGGCTGCCAATTGGACCTGGTCAGCTCAGCTCATGCGCACGTCTTTCTTTTTATGCATGTAGCGTTCACCGTTAGAGAATTGAAGTCAAATATCACTTTAGCTGTCTGCACTATAGGTCAGGTGCGGATACTGAAGGAGGGGAGTGTGACACAAGTCCCTGTGATGCTGAGCCACCGTCCAGTTGAAGCTGAGCCCGTGCGTGTTCGCCAACACGATGCATCTCAGTTGAGGTCTTTTCAGGTATCGTATACAGAGATGGCTTGGCCTATCTACATCAAATTCGAAGGACGAGTGAGCTCCTGGTTGAAGATCAGCGCAACGCCACCTTCTTCTCCAGAGATGTCATCACCCTGTCTTCTCAACGCGTCACCTCAATCGTCGCCGGGTAGATTGCGCCTATACCATCGCCAATGATTATTCCTACTGGCAAATGACAGACATTGAGTTGCCGCGTAGAAGAAGGTGTTAGAGACAGGACGTGCTTCTGGAGCCTGAATTGGCGATGTGATGCTCAGGTGAATAGTACAATAAGCTGGGCTGAAAGGTGGTGCACCGCGGAAGACCGCCACTAAAATAGTAGGTTGCGTGAGTGAGACAGCCAAGGTGGAAAGGTCAAGCAGGCAGTGTGAGCTGAGTGTTTACATTCTGATCAATTCGAGTTTGCAATAGTCCACCTGATGTCAGAGCATTCGAACAAACGCCGATAAAGCTCTCCTCGACGTTGCTTCTTCCACATCTCTCGACAATGGCCATATGTACGGAGGTATCGCACAGAGAAAAGGCTTCAACGATGGAGGTGTAAGAGAAGTGGCTGTAGATTGTCCTAGGACCTGTACGTCGTCGCAAAAATTCATGCCGGATCGAAGACACACTCGAAGATCTGGAGATCGGAGGGGCCAGACTGATTCGCAATTCGATGGCGAAAACAATTTCCGAGAACACGACCTTGAAATTCCTCTTCTTCAAAAAGCAGGGGTGAAACCCTCTAAAAGTGGCGGCAAACCCCTCCGTTTTTGGAGGCGAAGTTCCAGACAACCTGCGTTGAGTTGCAACCGAGGCCACTTCACCACTCTGACTGCAAGGCCGTCCATAACGTTAGGGTAAAGTTTCCAGAGCTAACATAGAGAGACAGTTGCGGAAGCTGTCTTGAAGTGCATATATCTTGCAAGTAACGCATACGGTAGTTTTGTCACACTTTGGTTGCATATTCTCAGAAAAATCATCCTCTACGCTTTACTGCGACATTCGCAAATGCCTAGCTCGGGACTAATTGATTTGGAGGGGTTTCAAAATGATTTTATCCGCCTGCCGTCAAAGCCATCAGCTCGACTGAGCTACTCGTTCAGACCTCAATCTCAAGGCGAAACGGGCTCCGGGCAACCTCAACGTCTTCTAATTTTCCTCAGTGGCATTGACAACAGAAGTAAATCATGGCAAGCAGCAATCGCAAGCTTTATACGACTTTCGCAAATCCGTCGCCTTTCAATACCACCCATATTGATATACGATCGATACGGTATAGGGCTAAGTGACCGCCATCCCAGTGAGACAGACAAGCACTCAAAGTTGCGGTATAGCATTCTTGAGGCTATGTACGACCTGCATGAGTTGGTGGTTCAGATTGCACTAGAAAAGCTAGGCTATAAGGAAGCGGAAGTGCACAGGTTGAATATCGTCTTCGCGTCTCATTCGATGGGCTGCTTTATCGCGCGTCTTTATGCCCAAGAATATCCAGGCACAGTCGAGGCACTCCTCCTCATTGACTCGGGCATTTCAAACACCGCGGTCCAAGACTTCGTACCAGATCCCGACAGGCCTACACACGTCTACAAGTATAATGTCCCTAGCGACGTTACGCCTGATATGTGCCGCTTAGCTATCCAGAGGATTATGAAGTCACCATTCAACTTCTACGGACGAAACCGTGAGGGCATGTATTGGGGTAACTCTCCTGAGCTCCTACCTCACAACGATGCACCGCGGCTTCGAGGGCCAAGGTCGGGTCTACCTCTGGTCACAGTGGTAGTCAATGACCCTGAGGTGATGAACAAGAGTTTTGCTAAGGCAAGTAGGAACTCTACAGCTCTTAAAGGAACTCACCCGCATTCTTACTTCTCAATAGATACTTAGAGTCCCCGAAGTAATAGTCCGTTCTACACTAGGATTAGGACAACATGATTACTGCAGAGGTTTAGTACATATCCAAGGCCAAGGAACAGGAAAAGGCCCGTTGGTTGCCTCTGGTTGCGGACATCACGTACATATTGAAGGACCTGATTTCGTTGCAAGAGAGTTAGTGGACTTGATTATTCGCGTCTCGGAAAGTCATGTCCAGAGTCGTATCTAGGATTATGCTATGTTTGAATCCATCAACAGGTTCGATCTTGGTAGTAGTGGACTTGGAGTTTCAGTTCTAGTACGTTAGTAGCAGGTGGCACAGCATTGAGAAGCTTTTCGTTCCTCAAGGCATAGGGCTCCTTCTCCTCAATTGATGTTTGGGAGCCAATTCGAGCTAGATACCAATGATTTACACAGCGAGATCATGCACACAGCAGGTGAGCGTCATCAAATACATGGTTAGCGTAACTATGAATGAAAGACGAACACTAACCTGCAAACCAGCAGTGTAGGATACATTCGACCGTCTATCGTTACCGTACGCAATTTGAAATCTCTCGGTTCTTATCAGATGCGTCATCAACCCTTCTTGCTCTAATAACACCCTCATTTGACATAGGTTGGGAGATGATGGATTCCACATCAACAGCATTTGTACATATGTGCACGGTTCATGACATGCGCAGTGTGAGTTTCTCTCGGAACACAGCGGTTGTGAAGTGAGGGAATTAACCAAGCATCGTCGTACCATCAGGTACATCCTATGTACGCGCATGATCCCAATTACATTCCGGTAAGTGGACTAGCTTTCAGAAGATCGTGGGAGACTTATCGCTAATTCGAGCGTCAATATGATAAGTAGTCGCAAGAGTATTAAACGAATGTGAGCGTAAATGTGTCACTCGGCTCTACGGCTTCACCGATCTCTGAGTAAGTTATTCCAGATTCCTAATCACAAAGAGGGGAACCTATCTGTCAATTCTCTACTCCATCCGAGCACATCCTAAACTTAATGTATCATGGTATCATCTTTCAGAGGAGGTTCCAGTAACGGCGACCAATTTTGACGATTGCCTGGCCAAAGTATGTACCAGGATGGTTTCGCTCTCTTTTTTCCATACTGTGCAATTTCTCTGCAGATAAGCAGCCCTGTCTTACATTGGAACCCTATCACAGTCTTCAACAATGTCAGTGGCTACAGTACTCACGTGCTCTCTGTTCCATTTTAGGCAATAGTAGATGCGTTTCAAAGCCGTAAGCATCCCACATACTCCACCACAAAGCTAACTTCACTCTCTCACCGGCTCTTAGAACGCTAAACTGTCCACTTGGAGCTTGCGATCTGGCTTACCATATTTGAAATGAAGTTTGTAATGGATGGGTCAGGCGCTTCTACGCAGTACCTAAGCCCATAATTCGGCTGACTTCGGATTATATTAAGCATTTTTTGGCGCAGCAACTACGGCTTAGGATCCCTGTGACAAGACCAATCTAAGATAATGCTGGCGCGGATCGATAATTTGAATAACACAATGGCCTCTATAAATGAGTCTCCTGAAGACGCCTATCTCTTGCAGTACTGTACACGCCTATCTCTTTTCCTCGTAACCTCGGGTCAATAATCGACAAGCAGTTCTCTCAGGCATCATGTGGCTTCCATTTCTTTACGGCTGGCTTTTAGCCGCCCCAAGTTTCTCACATGCGGCCAGCCCAAAGGTGGGAAACAGCATATATGCCGTGACTTTACCGTAATCTGACGTTGAGCAGCAACAGCAACTGGCTCAAGCCCGTGTAGATACTGGCGGGCAATTGGAAACAACCAGTGAAGGCACACCAGACAACACAACCGACTCTCTCCGTGCTGGACCCCGTGGCTATGTTCTTCTTGAGTCCACAGCTGTTAGGAAGAAGATGATACACTTCGACCATGAGCGTGTCCCCGAACGCGTTGTACACGCTCTAGGACATGGCGCATACGGAACCTTCGAGTCATATGCCGATTGGAGCAACCTTACCACAGCGTGCTGGCTGCAGCAAGGGGCAACATCTGATGTGTTTGTGCGATTCAGCGTCGTCGTTGCTTCCAATGGTGGAAGTGAAGTCGGCCGGGACACTCATGGTTTTGCCACCAAAATCTATAGCGAGTGCGGCAATCATGACCTTGTTGGGAACCACTTACCATCTTTCTTTATCAACGACGGATCTCTGTTCCCAGATCTCATTCATGCGGTGAAGTTTGAGCCCGACAAAGGCTTCCCGACTGGTAAATACTCCTCACAATTTGTTGGATGAAAGAGACTGAGATGTGATACAGGAGGCGCAGCGCATGATACCGCTTATGACTTCTTCACTCAGCGCACCGAAGGTGCATTCCAATTGATGAATGTGCTCTCTGATCTTGGTATACCGAGAGACATCCGACATGTAAGCGGCAATGGCGTTCACACCTTTCGCTTCATCAATTCCGCAGGGAAAACCTTTCTCTTCAAATGGTGAGCATCTTGAGCATCTTGCATCTCTTAAGCTTACTCCTCACTTACGCGAATAATATTAGGTATTGGCTTCCCATGCTAGGCCACCGCTCTCTTGTGTACGATGAAGCTACGAAGATCGCTGGCAAAAATGGCAATTTCCAACGAATCGACCTGTTTAACGCGATTAATGCTGGAATCTTTCCAGAATGGGAATTTGCTGTTCAAATTCTACCTGACGACGGAACCTACATGTACCGAGGAATCGATCTGCTTGATCCCACAAGGGTTATTCCGGAAGAATGGGCGTATGTACCTCCAAAAAGCCTATCTTAGTACTTAGCTGACAGCTAGATGATTAGACCTATGATAAAGTTGGGAAAGATGACGTTGAACGTGAGTGATCCGTTCGAATTTGCATGTCCGGCTCTGACACAATGAGGCAGGCTAACCCCACAAATTTCTTTGCCGAACCAGAGAGTATATCTTTTGCTCCTTCAACCGTTGTCCGTGGTATTAGTTTCGTTCCAGACCCTTTGCTCCAGTGGCGTCTCATGTCATACGACGATACTTCAACTCACCGCCACAACTCTCCTAATGGTTACCTTCTCCCAATCAATCGGGCTATCGCACCAGTGAACAATAACTACCGGGATGGGTACATGCAACCGTTGCTATTCGAAGGTTCTTCGGCATCAAGCCCGGACAATATTGGCGGAGTTGTCGCTTCTGGCTCTGGAACCGCCATTGACTATACAGGAACACCGCCCGAGATCGTCGACGGCGCAATTGGTCAGTACGCAGTTGCGAATAATGACTTCTCCCAGGCCCAAAGCTTCTGGAACTCACTTGATGAGTTTGCGCAGCAACATTTGGTAGATGCGTATCGCTTCGAACTCGGCCACTGCACTCCTCCCGTTCAACAAGAGTACATCGATCATGTTTTGAATCAGATTGATAATTGTCTTGCTCGACGAGTCGCCTTCGGAATCGGAGCTCCCATACCTGCCTTGGGAAGCGGTCCCAGCGCAAGTAATGCAACGACTTTCGCGTCATTTTATCCTCTTTCCCCAAGCCAGGAACCCAATAAAAGCAATGCTGGGCTCATCATTGGCATTATCGCCGATGATAACATCCTCTCCCAGTCAGACTTGGATGCAGTTAATGCCGTTCTCGCGCCGCAACAAGTCACATACGAAGTTGTTGCGCCGCACATTGGTCCTCTGTTGTCAGGAGTCAATGCCAATCAATCGTACGTTACAACTAGCTCTATTTTCTACGATGCCATCCTCATCGGATCCATTCTCGGAACATCGAAGGCTGCAAACACCACTGCTGCATTTGTGTCGCTGGAAGAAATGGAGTTCCTTCGCGAGGCGTATTCGCATGGCAAGGCTCTTGGCGCAATTGACAATGGCAACCAATTCTTCAACACCCTAGGTTTTATCCCCTCAAATGATTTAGGTATATTCGAAGGGTCTCCCTCTACCGTCGCGACCGACATCTTGAAGGCTCTTTCAGGACCGGTGCGGTTCCCGCAAAGGTTCCCTGTGGATGATCCGAGCATTTGCCAGTAATGTAGACTGGAGCAACAATGATGACGGCACCTGTAACTAGGTAGCTTAAAACCATGTTGATAGCTTAGCCAATACCGCACAAGGTCCTCTCAAAACTGTTCTTTCACGAGATGGGCCTGGACTCAGCTATTATTAAGAGGCTACCTAGCCCAGTCGCAAGTCCTGTCACATTCTGGAGCAGTAAGCTGCTGGTGGGACTAATCTCTTATCAACGGGGAGATGCTGCCTAGGAGGCTTCGTGGTTCGAGCGATTAGAATATGATACTGTACTCTTAAGCGATTCAGTGATCCAAAAATAAACCCTCGCGGCCTCCTCGCAATGACGTGGTTTTTCAGAACATACGCGCCGAGGGGAAAAGATAAGATTGAGATTAATAATTGCGCGATAAGCAAAAATGAGACCAGAGTACTCGTATTCCCCGTCTTTCAACGGGCAACCCAATGTATTCTGCAATTCAGCTGCATCCCACCCCCCAGACTGTCTGGTCTGATCGCAATTGCGCAAAACTCTACTCTAGTCGTACTGCCACAGCCTGATCCTCGGCTTACATGTAATAGGGACAGTAAATTCGGCGAATTTGTTTTTCTTCACACCTCCTTATCGGCATCATTTTCAAGGATATCGTAAATCTGTGTGGAAATGATAGTTACACCGCTTGAAAAAGGAGGGCATGCCCAATGGGAAAATGGTTGCATGACTTTAACTGCACGGGAATTTCCCAGAAATATTTTCAAGTTAGCCACGATCATTTATTCTCAGCTGTTTACAAAGAGCACTGAGGGTCCTCATTGCGACCACGTCGGAGTACTCTATACTCTCACAGCGGCCACTCCGATCTAAGTTTCGTAGATTTCTACGGTGGAATCTTCATCAATGGAAGAAAGACTCATTTAGTTCGGCTCCCATTCTACTCTGTAACATTCATTCTACCTTCGATAAGCTAGTTTAAAGGGCGAAAATCGCTGGCTTCTGTCTTTCCGGGAATCAATGCGCCGAACTGGAGACTGTGTACCGCACCTCTTCTCTTTTTACTCTTCGATAATCTGAAACGGGACTTTACTTCGACCAGGGTAACAACTCTTCAAAATGTCAGCTCTGTATCCTTGGAGTGACGGCTATTATGGCTCACTCAACAATAATTCTGTCACCACGCTAGCAGATGACCTCGATCTGGATCTTCCTTACGAGCCGCCCAGGGAGGTCTGGCCCTTTGAGCCTGTTGCTGTTTCATCCTTTGAAAAGGTGAACTCGAACGATCTCGCAAGGCCTCTTACAAACTATTCTGGAACGGAAAGTGCTCCTGGAAGCCCTGATCTCTCGGCTCAACACTCAAAACATTTTCTACCACCCGATCTACTAAGAGTCTTGAAAGATCATTATCCTGAATCAAAGAGTTGCGAAGAGTCGATGAATCTTTTGGTTGAGGATTGGATGGCATTGAAGTTGAGCCTTAAAAGCAGAAGTTCGGACCGAGTTTCTGATTCCGAAAGGATATCGGACAATGAGAGTACCTTAGCAAGCACGGAGCAAGTCGAGGTGGAGTCTGGTCCAGAGCAAGAGCCAACTGATAAACTTGAATCTCATCGCCGCATATCGACAACCACCGTTGAATCATCTGTCGAAGCCGAACACGGTCCGGAGGACATGCAAGTTAAACAGCGACTCGCATGCCCATATTTCCAACACAACCGAGCAATTTACAAGCATTGGCGGTCATGCGCTGGACCTGGTTTTAAAGAGATCGGCAAAGTGAAGTTGGTAGTAGTGCTATCTAAATCCTTAAATTTTCTAACCCGCCACTAGGGAGCATATATATCGCCGCCATAAACTGGATATAATGTGTAGTCGGTGTTCGATGACGTTCCAAAACATAGCCGATCGCGATCTCCACTCGAAGTCTGATAATCCATGTGAACCAAGGCCTACTAAAGTGGAAGGCTGCAGCCCTGAACAAGAACAACAACTTCGATCCCGTAAGAAAGTTACTGCTGGTAAGAGCCAAATCGAGAAATGGGAAGAAATGTACTCGATTTTGTTTCCACAGGAAACAAAGATCCCCACGGCTTGTAAGTTGTCTACTTACGTTCGATATTCTAGCATCTAATATTTCTTTAGTTTACGAAGAGAACGATGGTGACTGCTGTCAACATGCTTTGCATAAATTCAAACACTATGTACTTACTGAATTGCCGAAGCAAATACGACCAGTAGTAGAAACTTGCCAGTCCACCTACACTCTAATTGAGAGGATCCAGCATCGATCTCAGCATACCAAGTTTGTGGACGTTGTCGTTGGTCAGGCACGGCAGCTGATGGATAAGTATTTGAGCGACCCGCTTCCGATTTCATAAGTATCACACAAACTGGCTCCAAGTGAACCACAGCCTCCGAGAGCTTCAAGTCGCGGGAGAACTGTCAAAGGGCAGCCGCATGCGGCTAGCCTGATCCCCAACGTATATAAACCCCTGAGAAGCAGGAGAGGTCGTTAGGGATTAGTCTTACAACATTAATCTACTTCGTGTTACTCCTACTCAATTTAATGGTGACTCCGTGAGCCCGACGTGGCAGCCCTCCATGACAAGAACCAACCTTGTACCTTCGGTTGACCCTAGATCGGGACTCAATACAACAATGTTCCCAAGAACACATCGCTCGACTACGAACCGCTCGACTACAAGCCGTTCAAGACCACGGGAAGACTCAGATACCTCTCCGGAGGCCAAAAGGGCCCGGTGGGCTGCGAAAATAAGTCGCAGTTGAAGGCACAGGCGCAAAATTAATTGCTCATGATTTTATATAGATCATCTTGGTAGAATTCAGTAGAGTTGAGTAACTGACTAGAGTATGTGGCAGGAACGCATTTTACTGTTGGAGATTGCTAGACGCAAGAGCCTTCGCCATAAGCTTGGGGGAGCAAGTCGAACTCGCGCTTCAGAAAGGATGTAAGAAGCATTTTGCCGCCTCTCACGCCAAAGTCCCTGTCAAAGCAAGGACGTGAGTACCTGCCCCTCAAAATGGTACTCTATTGCGAAGCATTTAAAAATAATCATAAGCTTGATAAAAGACTTCTCAACAGCTCCCTTGGAGCTCTAAAATTACAACGTCACATATCGTTTCTACTCAAGCCTTCGATGATATGATAAAATTGATCCAAGCCATCAATATAGCACAGATGACCCGCGTTCTTCACAATCTCCAAACGAATTGTATTCCAAACGCTTTACAGCAAGCCGCAAATCCGTCGACTATTGTTTGGTGCATGATCACCCGCATGCCGTTTAGAACCATAAGTACGCATCCACAGAATCCAAATTAGATTCGGATATCCTGTCCTTTCGTCCCCCTACGGAGGAGACTAGTGGGTGAAGCCTAACACATGCGCTCAACTCCGCCGCCATTAGCTTCGTCCGGCTCGATGTTTGAACTACTCGTAGCGGACGAGCCCTAAACGGTCGAGTTAATTCATGTACCCCTGAAGGCTATGCTAAATCGATATGAATACCTCTCCTGTTTATCAGGTCTACCGCCGACGCACCCGCCTTGTCACGCTTAATGCATAAAGCTAATTGGCAGTTACTCTCTTAAGCTCAAGCAAGAATAGATCCTATTCAAGTGACGGGAGAGCAGAGGCGGAAACGTAAGGCTGAGGACAACCGAGAGTGACCGTGGCTTTCACGCCAACGGCGCCACTAGCGGCTACTTCACAAAAGCAGTTAGCCTTCTCACAGCCTCGTGAGGTATCGGTGCCAAAAGATTATCGGACATACAGCCTGATGATGAGTATAAAGTAAGGGTATCTGTCCAAGAATTTATGATCTACCAGCTTCTCAGTTAATTTCCACCGTTGACAATAAGATAACTCTTTACAACAATCTTCATTATGTCTCAGTCATCCGCTTCGGACTGGGAGGCTGGAACTGTCCTTCATATCTTCACTCCGACGGATGATATCGCCTGTGCTGGCGTTACTCAAGCGGGTAATCCGTGCGGCTGGCGCCTCGAGGGTGGTGACAAGGCGGATGCTCGCGAATTGCTTGCAGAAATGTCAGAAAAGTCTCCCAACGCAGCATTGGACGATCTCCCGGAACTAGCACGACTCGTTCTGTGCCGGAAGAATCATCAAAACCAAGCCGGCAGGGTGATATCCAGGTGGAAGAGAGCAATAAACACCTACATCAGCGAAGCGGACCGAGCGACCGAAGATGTCACTGAGGTTTCAAACTCATCTGAGACCTACAACGATATCATCGCAGATTTAAGCCGACTCCGCATCACCCCTGCACAACTGAGAACGATAGTTGACGAACATATTTCGGAGCGTCGTCAGGAACCCGTTAGCAATGGTTCAGCTAGATCCACTCCTCCCCGCAGCACTCCCTCATTCCCTCGGCCAGAGCCGTCGGCTGAACCAAGCCGTTCGAAAATGAGTAAGCTCAAGTTCTTCAAATGACAATCAGAAGAAACATCTCTGGGATCAATATCCCAAACCGGAGCTGTAGAAGGACGAATGGAAGTGGGAAGAGTTGGAAGAGCTGAAAGGAGGCGTTAATGAATTCACTCGGAATGCAGTCATGTTACCATCATTTCAATTGGATTTTATGATTTATGTAAGGTTTCCGCCAATACAGTTGTGCTAGTTGCGCAGTTGAGGTTGTTAGTTAGTACTGTGAACTTGAGATTCTTTTGAGCTTCCTCACAAGCGATCACACTGGGTGATCAGAGTGATGGGCTGTAGCCCACTACTATTCCTTCGGAACTGGAAACTGTACAATCTTTCACATCGTTGGAAAGACTGGTTAATCTTGAATTCTGACCATGAAATCCTGGTTCGAGAAGACGATCGAGTGATTATTCAGTTACAAGCTCTGCCATAGATGCAAATGCTGGTATCCTTGTTGTAGACAACGAGCTGAATCCTGGCACGGTCAATAGGGAAAACTTCGAAGGATTCGCACGGGCCGATGGCAATTGCAAGATCCGCTGTTGAACGGGGTCGGTCGTCGAGGATTTGGGCCAGACGGTCATAAGTTAGCCAATCCTATGCTCAAATGTCCGAAGATGGATCGTACGACACGACAACAGTACTTGATGCTGTATCTGGTTCATCTTTTAGTACTGGAATGACTCCAATCTAGCAGCACGCAGATGAAAGTGTATACTTCATCAACACAGCGTGTACAGATCCATCAAACCCCTTTAAACGACATTTGGCCTCGGCTCTTCCGAACCTCCTGCTCCGAAAACGAGACAGTTCAGTCAAGGAGATGATTCATCACTACGCTCTGTTTTGGCGGATTTGAGAGTTTGGGGGGCTTTTTGAAACGGAGCGTTTCGAAGCTGTCAACCTCGGTAGCAGCTATTCCTTAAGAGATTGATTTATTACGATAATTTTTGAGATAAGTCGCTTTAATCTTCACGCGAAGAGCGGTGGATAGGCGGCGGTGTTGTAACTTACCTACTGGTCTAAGGTACGTTACTCTAATTACCTACCTAGTCATTTGTTAACGAGGACCCGCAGTCATTACCTTGTAGTCCCCGCTCCGCTCCGACCGCCCAGACCATATCTCCACCTCTATCTCCATAACGTCAACCTTTTTCCTACAAACTTGAGTGCTGATGAGACGTCGACGATCTGATTCGGCGCCGTTGGTATGTGAAGAGCATCTCAGCGGACTCCTCGGGCCCCTCAGAACTCGCCCGGTGACGAAATCAGGCGGGTACGTGCTCTATCGGCGCTTTTACTTGAGAATGCTGGTAACTTACCTAAAGATCAGGAGCCGCGAGAACGCTGAGAATTCCCCACTGCTACGACTGCCACCTGAATTACGCATTAAAATCTTCGAGTACGTTCTCGGCGGGCACACGATCCATGTCGAACAATTCAGCGAGACGGCGGCTTCCGCGCTCAGAAAGCATGACGTGTGGGTAGGCTTGGGACTCTACAACGAGCTCTGCCAGAGCACTGAGAGTGAAGAAGAGGCGTACAAACGGTTCCAAGATCCGAACCAGGACAGCAGCAAAGTTCACACTCCATTCTTCGTGCCTAAGAATGGTCAAGATCTGGGTCGAAACTACTACGTGGAGCCATGGAGCACCAGACACTCGCAGTGCGGGCGCGAGCCGAATCCTCGGCGAGTGAGGATCGAGTTGGAGGCATGGCTTCAGCGGCCGCGATTTAGCAGCGCGGCGCTGCGGACGTGCCGGCAGATCTACGCGGAAACGCGGTGCATGCCGTACGCGCACAACACGTTCTGCTTCCGCGACGCGGCGTCGTTCCAAACCTTCGCGCTGTCGCTGCGGCCGGGCCAGACCCGTGCCATCCAGCACCTCAACCTGCTCGTCGGCGTCGGCACCGCGCCCTTCAGCAACGCTCGCGCCCGCTCCTGGGTTCACGCGCTGCGCTTGCACAGCATCGTTCGCTGGCTCGGCTCCCTCAAGAGCCTGGAGCTGTCGGTCGAGGCTTACATCAACACCGCCGATCCGCACATACCCCGGAAACCCAAGTTCGAACAGTTCTACGAGGTATTGCAGTCTCCGGATGGCACGCCCACATCGTGGATGGCGCAGCTATCATCTCTTTGCAGGAGGAAAAACTGTGTCGTTAAGGTGGTGGTTGCTGACGATCCGGGGTCTGCATGGGGAATTGAGGGAAAGGCGCTGTATTGTCGAGATTATCGCTTCAACGATTCTGAGTGGTGCTTTCGTCGTGCCATCGGATGTCTGACCATTACCGAGAAGAAGGAATTCGCGGCGAAGATAGAAGATCTACTAAGGGCGGATGAGGAGCGCTGGAGATCGCTGCTGGGAGATGTATCTGGCAGCAAGCAGCATCCGGACTCGGACTAGATCTACATCAATGCTAGAGTCAGTATGACGAGAAATCGAAAATAGACCATATGAGAGACATGGCAATGTATCCTATGGCATTGTTCCTAAATGAACTTCCGTCAAGTATGATTATTGCTACAGATAATGCATGCGACCGACAGACAAGACACAGGTGGACGCAAGTAATCCCAAGCGTGTAAACAACACACGCTTAATATCCCCCAAACCTTTTAAACACCATGATTCCACCGCCAACCCGAAAATCCTCACACTCCAGACCCACCAGCACCATGACTCCTATCACCACCACCACCTCCCGATCCACCGCCTGGATCCAGTAGGAGCTGAGGCTTGATGAAGCTCTCATCGATGTGGCGAAAGGCATTGGCAGGGTCCTCGGAGATGCTGGTGATGAGCTGGGAGACCGCGCCAGTCATGCCGCTGACAGCAGCGGTGGCGCCGGCGACGGTACCCGCCAGCATGCCGTGGGCGGAGGAGGCGGGCGCGGGGCCCTCGCGCGAGCCCGACGTCGGGTACGGCGGCGCCGGCGAGCCGCCGGCCGCGGGACTGTGGCCCCGCGGCGACACCCGCCGCACCGCCGGCGGCAGGTCCAGGTCCGTGTCGCCGTCGTACTCGTACTCGTCCTCGATGCTGTCGCCCGGCGAGAGCAGGCCCTGCTCTGCGGCGTCGGCGGTGCGGGTGCGGGTGCGCCGCGCTGGCACTTCCGGCCGCTGCTGTGGGCTGTTGCCGCTGCTGTAGGTGCCGCGCGGGTTGTTGTTGTCGGTGGAAGAGCTCAGAGTGCCGAGAGCGACGGTGCCGTTTGTGGCTGCGGAGAGCCGCGGGTTGTGGCCGAAGGCGGTGCCGTTCGGGCGCGAGTACGTGCCCGCGCCGTTGCTGCCTACGTACTCGATGTCGAATTCGTCGTCCGAGTCGATCTCCTCCACCACGCCCGTGCGGATGTTCAGGATCTCGAGCATGCGCGCTGTTGTACCACCGAAGATGATCACGGTTAGCACCACCACGACGAGAACTGTTGCGCGGAGCACATATCCGTTTGGTCCTTGCAGGCCTGCAGCTAATGCGACACCAACGGCACCACGAAGGCCTGCCCAGAAGAGCATCGCTTGATGCGAGTAAGGAAGTTCGTCTGGAGCTTCGTGGTCTCCACGGCGCTTGGCTCGGTAGCGAATAACCCAGTTAATGAGTTTGGAAAGCGGGAAGACTGAACACCACCTCGCAACGCAAATTCCGACGACGGTGATGAGGATGAAAAGTGGCTTGAAGACCAGCTTGGATTCGGTGAAGAGAGACAGGCCAAGGTAGATGAAGATGAAATTTTCGGAGAGCTGTGCCAGGACCTGGAAGATGAACTTGGTGGTAAGTTGAGTACGTCGGGACATGTTGTGATAAGCGTAATGTTTCATGCATATTCCACAGAAAAGTAGAGTGACAATGCCTGCAGAATGATTGTTAGCCATGTTGACTGTGTTTAAGCTGGAGACGTTATGCAGGGTGGTAATGTCATAGTATCAAACGAGAAAGGCCAAATCAACTTACCAGACATGTGAATCGCATTTGAGAAGAAGTAGCTTGCATAGGCAATGAGAAGAATAATGCAGCTCTCGGTTTTGGGAAAGCGTCGTACATGCGTAAACTTCAAAAGTAGCGAAGTAAGCATGCCGACAATCAGACCAATTATCAAGCTGCCGAAGAAGACAAGCAGGAAAATGCCGATACTTTCTACAAGACTGAATGGGGTCAACCTGGCGGCGTCAGTATCTTTATATTTCTGCGCTGTCTCAAACAACACGATGGCGACGGCGTCATTCAGAATCGATTCTCCAAAGATGACGGTGTAAAGCTTCGGATCAACCTTGTAAGTAGTGAATATGGCCAGAATTGTGACGGGATCTGTGGCGGAAAGAGTAGCACCGACGGACATTGATTCGACGAAGGTGATCGTCACTCCGTCCAAACTCAGTCGTGTCCATAGAAAGAGTATCATGCCTAGCACTACGGCGGATATAAATGTGCCTGCAAAAGCGAAGGTCAGAATGGCGCCTATATTTCGGAAGAAGTTGGCCTAGACTATTAGTTAGCTTCACCTCATTTCTACAAAAGCCTATAACAACTCACCTGGTGTAGCTCATAGCCCGAAGCCAAGATGATCGGAGGTAGTAACAGGTTGAAAAACATCTGATAGTCGAAGCTGACATTGCTTAGAATGGCATTGGATGCTGCCAAACGAAGTATGAGACCAACAATCATGCCTGTGCGAGGATCAGTCAGTTATCACATTCTTCCAAATTGTTCGTTCTCTGTTCAACATACCAGCAAATATGGACATGACAGTTTCGTGTACAGCCTGTATCCTCCGGGTTTGAAGAATGTAACTGGCAAAGAGGGCAAGGATGAGGAGGACGATGAGGATGAATAAACTCCATGATGTCGAGATTTCTTGTTGGCCGGCGTCTGGCTCGTCAGGGTCTGCATCGGTTTGGCGCTCTATATGGATTGTCAATGCCGGGAGTCCTTTTGCGACGAGATTGACAGGAAGGGAAATAAAAGCATTCAGGCACTGACTTGCCAGCAGCCCAAGGGCCGTCCAGGCGAGGTCTGCCGCCATGGCTAACTTGTTATCTAGCGAGCATCTGAAGGTGGTATAAGTGTGAAATGAGCCTCGAATTGGCAAGACCTAGGACTGCTTCGAGTTTAGAGTTCCTGCTTCTTCGACTGCGGTGATATTTCGTAAAGGCACGGCGTAGGCAGACGGGTAGGGATATGTGGCCTTGTTAATCCGGAGGTTGAAACTTAGGAACGCCCGCGCCGGATCGACCTGTCGCAAACGTTTAACAGACAGACGAGGGTGCAAGACTCGAATGGTATATCATCGATGGAGTTCGAGTTGGTTGTGAATGAATGTCGTCCGCTGAAGGCTCCTATATTGGTGTTTCACGGTTTACACATGAAAGGTCGATGTCGTTTGGATGTTCTGTGGCTTTTGCTGGGGCCCGCAAATCACAATCAAAGATGGCTGCCATTCATTGGCCGGAAGCCATCGGGGCAGTGGAGCAAATCGCCAGCATGCAGGTCGACGTACAAACCACATAATAAGCACTTCCAACGGTTACTGAACTTGTTGCATAACTACAATCCTGCAAACTCCAAGACCGCAATCGTCTCATTTCAATATATCTCTGCGCTTTTGCGTCTTCGCACCTTGATGGAGCGTGTCCACTGTCGTTGTAACCCACACATCGAAGACATGCGATAGCTTGCACTGCTGTCATCCGCCGAAGAACCCCCCGCGTGACACCACGGCGTGAACCATAGATTGTCACGACGTACCTCTGAGATATGATCTGAGACGCTGAGAATAGCTCTACCTCATTCCATTCAAGTTTCAACCCTCCGACAGTCTCATCCACCTCATCCGACCTCGACATCACTCCAAGATGGCAGATGACGGCCCTTCCACATCCTCTGGCTCGGTTACCCCAAAACAACAATCTTCTCAAAGGAGCTCGCCGCCGCGCAAATCGTCAAAGGAACAGGACCGTAATGACGAGTATCCAAATGAGCAGTCGCCGTTGCTACGAGGCAGCGACCATGACGGTGACGAAGACGAAGACGATGCCCTCAAAGCAATCTCCCCGCTCACCGATGAAGACCAGTGGGTGTCAAAAGAGGGTGAAGAGTCAAAAAGCAGTTGGTACATGTTTCTACTCACTCTCGGTGGGCTCGGCTTGCAGATAGGATGGTCGGTTGAGATGTCCAATGGATCACCGTATCTGCTTTCCCTCGGCATAAGCAAAACACTGTTGGCTCTAGTATGGATAGCTGGTCCTCTCTCAGGAGTTCTTGTTCAACCATTCGTTGGCTTGAAGAGCGATAGATCTAGGATCAAATGGGGCAAGAGAAGGCCGTTCGTAATAGGAGGAGGACTAGCAACAATATTCTCGTTGATGGTTCTTGCATGGACTAGAGAGATCGTAGGCGGTTTTCTGAGCATTTTTGGCGTCGATTACGAGTCACGGGCGGTATCACTCACTACTATGATTTTCGCCGTTGTACTTGTCTATGTGCTGGATTTCGCCATCAACGTCAGTAAGTAGAGTCGTTCTTATTGTCTGGCCACTCAGGCCATGCTCACAATTCGTAGTTCAAGCCGCACTTCGAGCTTATGTTGTTGACTGTGCTCCCACCCATCAGCAAGATACAGGAAACGCATGGGTGGCCAGGCAACTTGGTTTGGGCAATATTCTCGGTATGCTGGCAGGTGGACTCAACCTTCCAAAACTTTTTCCGTTCCTAGGAAATACGCAGTTCAAATGTCTGTGTGCCGTCGCCTCGATCGTTATGTTCATTACTGTCGGTATCAACTGTGCCGCCATTCCGGAGCGAGATCCAACTTTAGATCCGGAACCGCCTGAAAGCAAAAACGGCCTCATCAACTTTTTCAAAGGACTCTATCATGCTGTTGTTCGACTCCCACCTCAGGTCTCAAAGGTGTGTCAAGTGCAATTCATCGCCTGGATTGGCTGGTTTCCATTCCTCTTCTACACTACGACCTACATAGGCGAGATATATGTCGAGCCTATCTTCGAAGCAAATCCCCACTTGACACCAGATGAAATTGAGAAAGTCTGGGAGGCTGGAACTCGACGCGGAACCCTTGCGCTTCTGATTTTCAGCATTGTAACCTTCGTCTCCTCCGTCGTCATCCCATTCCTTGTCCAGCCGAGCTTCGAGACGCCCAAGTCCGTCATGCGCCCTCTCGACACCGTAACATCCACCTCACCTGGCAACCACGCTCCTCCACCACGGCCACAACGCCAATCCCTCTGGACGCGCCTGCAGAACGGCACATCTACCCTGCTCACCAAGCTGCGCATCCCAGGCCTAACGCTACGGCGCGCGTGGCTCCTCTCGCACCTGATCTTCGCTGGGTGCATGTTCCTAACGTTCCTAGTGCGGTCGGTGACGCTAGCAACGGTGGTGATGAGCGCGATCGGGGTTCCGTGGGCGATGACGACGTGGGCGCCGTTCGCGCTGATCTCGGCGGAGATCTCGAAGCGCGACGCCGTGCGCCGCGGCCTGATCCGGCCGCCGCGCACGCCCGACGGCGAGGCGCTCGCGCGCGGCAGCGCCGATGACGGCGCCGAGGATCAGGCGGGTGTCGTGCTCGGCATCCATAACGTTTCTATCTCCGCCCCCCAGGTCATCTCCACGCTCGTCTCCAGCTTGATCTTCAAGGTTGCTGCGAAGCCTAGGGGCTCGCCGGGCGATGAGAGTGTTGCTTGGTGTTTGAGGTTTGGAGGTCTTTGTGCGCTGGGTGCTGCGTGGCTGACGATGAGGGTTGGAGAAGAGAACCAGGGCGTCAAGAAAGGGGTGGTTGCAACCGGTGAAGATGGTGCCTTTGTTGAAGATGGCTTGCTGAGAGATGCGGATGAATGAGTACGACGGCTTCCTCGATAAATCCTTGGGAGCTTACGTTTTGGATGCTTGGAAGGCAGTTGGGGAACAGAAATCGAAGGAACATGACCACGATATTCGGTCCAGCAGTTCCCACGGAATGGAACTTCCAAGGAATTCAGTCGGCCAGCCATCATTTGGAGCATATACCAACTTTCATGAGATATTAGACGAGTCGATCGTAGTTGCACGACATCTTATTAGCAACGGCATCGATCAACTTGACGTTCACGTTACGAGCTATGCGGCGTCTTGGTTCTCTGTGCTGCTAAGCCTAGGTAGCCACTCCAGTGCACCGGAAGCTTTCTAGCCAAGAGAGAAGTTGTATTAGTGCGGAGAATGGTGAGGTACTTGACGTCGACGAGTGTCCCTTCAAGTCTCAGCATCTAACGACATCGCGTCCCAAGGCCTCATCTCACAGTCGCGTTGAACCTGCAATCATGATATCACTCACCATGCCTTCTTTAAGTCAAGGTTTAGCGCCGAGTACGATAGTTGATTTTGCCCTTTGTATTCATGTGGAGAGGTGGGCTGATCATGAGTGTATTTCAAGGCGGACATGCAATTGATGTCCGAGTGTGAGACACTCGCTTACCTAGGGAGCCATGATCATCGCGCATCTCAAGCGTTGACGATCGGGCATTGGGAACTAGTACTTTATTAAACAAAGGTAGAATTTGGGCTTCTGTGAGTGGGCGGTCTCAGAGACCAATTCATAAATTGAATAATTCTCAACGGAAAGTAGAACTCCATTCATGCTCAGCGGGGGTGTGTGACTTGTCTTTCCTTCGAAGGTCTCCTGACTAAAATGGGCTACTTGTATCGGCGAAATGATGCTGACAGAGGATCATGATCCTGGTGTTTGAAATTCATCAACATGAGACTACTAATGGCGTGAGACTCTACTTCAATTTCGAGACAACTTAGACTTCTCAGCTTTCTATAGTTATCTAGAAAGCACCATCGCAGACAACGCGTGCTTGCTAAGAGGTGAGACTATCTTAAGCATCAGAAGGAGAGCCCATGTACAATTCTATGAAGGCGTGAGAATTCGCAATGACCAATCAACTGGAAATTGGTGAATTAAGAGACATTGCATCGGGAAACAACCTTAACATTGAAATGATGTCACCGAAATTGGGCTGTAGAAAGACAGCTCTCTTGTCATGAGGTTACGACTCATAGCCAAGGCGCGTACTTACTCCCGGGCGGTGAGCATGGAACGGTGTACTAGGGATTTCCGACAAAAGTTGCTTCCAAGAACAGGACAGGCTGTTAAGGCCTGTCGGGACGTTAAGCGAAAGAACCATAGCGGGCGTCTGGGAAGCTGACAAGGAGTAGGAAATGTCTGGTCTAATTTGAAATAAGAGGTGATACGCCCGGATGGGGTACGTACCTTAGTGAGTGAACGAGTACGGAGTACCTGGCAAAGGCCCCCAAATCAGCAACCACCCTGGCTCTTCCCCACGTTATCCCTGGCGAGAAAGAGGTGTCTCGTACTGATATGGCTGGCCATAGGTCATTGCAATATATGTCACTCTTTCGTGGTGCTGATTAGTAGCTCATTGAGTTTCAGTAATGAAGTTGATTAGGAACATTGGCCGTCGCATAGCATTTCGCTCATCATTCGCGACGGTAACCTGTTCTGGGCTCCGAGCAGACACGGAAACTTCGCGAATTCAACTTGTTTATCCATGTCTCTTCCTCAAGAAGTCAAGGAATCCCCGCGAGGTCTGCAACACGCGGATGTACCATTCATAAACGGTTTCCAGGGTGAGCCAGAGGAGGTCAATTCGACCTTAACTCAGTTGATAGTACTTCAAAAGAAGCCCAACGACTCAAGTATCCACCTTGTCTATGTCGTTCGACAGTCTCGATCCTGCCAACCAGGGATCACTGTCACTGGTTGCCTGGCTTCGAAATCCAACCCGGTCTATTTGAGAGCTTGGTCTTTGCCAGTGCAGGGTTTTTGGTCGGAGGATATCGTACATGTGACGACAGGTGGACCAATGGAAAGCTACATGAGTATCATCGATGGTCGATGGTTGGTTAACCGTAGTTGTTAGTACACCAACAGTGAGAGCTACCTCGAAAGCAAGCATCGTTACGCGATCCAGTTGGCTCGGAAAAGACTCCATGGTTTATACTACTCAGTCTGGCAAAGTGGAAGGTGTGTAGAAACAACATCCATGGTCACCGGGAGAGACGGTTATGTTTTCGCGGCGGAGGGCGTTATGCAAACCGATCAGCAAGATCACAGTGGTGCGGATTGATCATTCCGGAATATCACTTAAAAGCAAAAAGACTGCACAGACGATGAAGGAGAGGCTGGTCTGTGAGAATGCGGGGTTGCGCGTTTGGACGCGTGGGAAATCATGATAATAATAATAAGAACCAGAGGCCTTTGCGATCCCAGGCAGAACATGATGAAACGACGGTGTTCCGTCAACCGGAAGGCACCATCAAGAGCGGAGAATCCGAACCAAGCAGCGGAGCGGAGACGGAACAGGCAGGACTAGTCCCCAAACAACAATACGATATCTACTTCTGAAGGTGGCTTCCGCCCTTCGGTCCGGTTCCAGCATATCCTGTCCTCTTGTAATTGAGCGGCAAGCTTGGAGCCAGTATCCGGGAATAGGAAAAAGGTTCATAAGCCCCATCTTGAACCAGATCTTGTCCTACCGAATGATAGTGGCAAGTTCAACGATCTAGCGAAGCTAGAGCACAGGACACGTGGTTCGTGACCCCAAGTTTGATGCATCGTAGCAAATTTGCAAAAGCCAAGCTAGGTAGACCGTTGAGCTGTCAAACCAAAGCATGGAATTGCGACATTTCCAATCTTAGTCGACTGCAATGGCATTGCACCGTTTCAATACATAGTGCGCACCGCAATATGGAGCCCACAATGCCCATCAAAAAGGACGCTATCTACGGGATTGCTCGGTTTGCTTTTGCATTCATGAAGCAACCGGAAGGCTTGCCGCAGTGCCCTACTAAATTAGGGCCTTGGTCTGTTCGTAGTGGGCGGATGGCGCTGATTGCGCCACCTGTCGAGCGTCAGTTTCGCTTTCATGAGCTTGAGCCTGATCATTGGTGTGCGGCCAGTTGCCCGTCATATTCAGAGTTTTGGAACAGCTGTGAGAATCAATGGTACCAAGATGGAGCTTGACGATCAAGAGTATAATGGCTTCGACCACAATCCTAGTCGCTCTGCGAATGCAACATTGCCTTCGCCGGGGTGCTCAGAATCACCACCAAGAGCGTTTGATAAGAACCGTGGTTATGTGACCGAGAGAAAACTTCATTGGGATTGACCAGAGGAATAGCCAAAGCCTAGATGAATGGAGTTGCTCACTGCTCAACGGGATAGGTCAAGGCGAACCAAAGATTCGAAATAACTACACCGAGATGGCAAGATTGATAAGCAGGCCAGTGGAGATTCAGAGATACGAAAAAGAATCAATCTGGAAGCTATGAGACACGGTACGTATTGATGTATCCGGCGAACAGCTTTGATTTGATTTCGTCGAATGAATGGGAATTTAGCAAGCATGCAGGAGTAGCTGACATAGCAAAGCAGTCGTAGGCAGGCCCATTTTCCCTTGTTCTTCGCAAGCTGTCCGAGGCTCGCTTGGAGAGGAGAAGCATTGCCAGGCGAGTGTGAAACCTGCAGATCCTGCAGGTAAGAAACGCTACGGAGTAGGGAGTCGTAGCTAAGGTAGTTAGCGACCATTTTGCCAGGTGGGTCTGCGGGCACATCACTGCACAAAGCAGCGCGCCACCGTGCCTGAAGCCATGGTGCATGAGCCCAAAGTGTGACGAAAGCAGCCGTGCACCCTCATTACCTACAGTGGTCTGCACGAAAGAGCGCCGCTACTACCTTGACCATCCCAGCCTTTGGCCTTCGGAGCAGACAGAATGCGACCCACTTGCCTACCATTTAGCAAATGTAACGGAGCTCGCTTCCATCTGGGATTGTCCTTCGACAGACAAAGCGCATAACGCCCACGTTCGGCAACCGAGAATAGCCATCCATGGCCTTGCCGGACTCGTGGCGCGCGTTCGTCTCGGATGCTGCACGAGCTCTGCCGAATGGCGCTCCACAAAAATCCAGGAGGAGAGAAATCGCGATCACCATCGGTTCAGGACTGCAGATGCTGAGTACCGTGTCCATGGGATGAGATGCGATGCGTCGAGAGCGATCAAATATGCGCGCGCGGGGCTATGGTTTGGTTGCAGTACTCACTCAAGGAAATTCCATGCTCTTCAATTCTTCACCTTCGCACCGCAGGGCCAATCCTTCCTCGGCCACACCAAGGGCTGGCGTGCGGGAGGCACGAATGGTCGCGGAGACCGAAGCGTAAGCCCACGGCCGATCCCAGACAACGATTCTGTCTCCCAGTCGCCCGCGCGGCCATCATACTATCATGCTAAGAGATCTTGTCAATTAATTCGACCAAACCCTAAATCGGAGGCGGACGGAGTAGTTTGCCGCACGGACGAGACGAGCGGCATCAGACTCGCAGCTGAAGCCAGCGCGATTTCTTTTCCCGTTGCAAACGCCAACGGATGCGTTATGTCGGGGCCCCGTTCGCTGTTAGCGGAGATGGATTCGAATGCGAACTGGGGTGCTTCAGCGCAAACGCCTGCGGAAGTAGCTGCCCGACCAGACGAAGAGCCGGTGGCAACACTGGGCAAGCCCTTAGGGTCGGGCGAGGCTGTTTGGCGGACGGCGGCATGTCGCCTGTGCACCCACCGGCTGCCAAATTGATTGTGCGAGTGTTTCGTGCCGTTGCTTCGTTCCTGCGTAGATCCTCGTCGCCGCTCACTTTAGTCGGCTCGTTTCCATGTGGAATAATGCCCGGCGAAAGTCTGACTGCAGCATGATTCTTCAGTGCCGTGCATTCCCATTGCTCGACCTCCCACGCCGCTCCCGCCTCCAACTAAGGCATGGGAAAAGGCAAGGGAAAAGTGCTTCCCGTTGTGTCAGCCAGCAGCCTTGGGCGCAGCGGCACTCGCAATTACACACCCCGTTGAACTAGCTCGAGCATGAGCTAAGCTTGAAAGGCTGGCCTTCAAATCCTCTGTGGCTGGCCTGCAGCACGTAACCTCAACTTCCAGCTGCTCTTTGGTGCGGATCAGCACCGGCCGCCCATGCCCATCCCCCATTCCACTACCTTACCCATTCGATACTCGCCATTTGCGCGGCGCTGCATCCCGAAATGCCTGCATTAGATGGATGCGAATTGCTTGCCTTTACCGACAATCGTTATTTGATGTTTTGGCCCTCGTCGTCTTGCCGTTTAATGCCTGGCGTCGCCCGTCGCGAGACGCATCCCTCGTCCTCATCGCCAAAACACCGCCAGGGCTCCCAAGCACCCAGCTCTTCCACCCAGGCCAGGTAGGCCCTACCTGCCTTTTACACCTTCTTTGCACCTTATTACTTCGTTGCTTTCCACCCATTCACCGTTGGCCTACAGTTACTCCTGCTCCTCCTCCCACGACACACCAAAAACAGCGCCGCACGTCGACACGCGCAACCGCGCACACACTTCACCGACGCCGTTTTCAAGCTATTCTAGCTACCGCGAGCGGGCCCAACCTTCATTTGAATCGACCTTGACCTTGCCGAGTCTGCTTCTGCCAGCTAGAAGAGCTAAAGTGATCATCGACCAAGACGAGTCGGCCCGAGCGCGCTCTTCCGCATTTTAACTTGTACACTTTTCCCAGGCTTCACCCGGCGGTTCTTTTCGATCGGTATAGCTGCTCCCGCGACAGCTCCAGCCTACACTTCTCAGTCTTTCTACCTACGTATGTGCCACTGCGACAACAAATCTCTTTCAACCAGCAATCTCCATCTACTTCATTGGCGCTTCACCGGCACGATATTGTCCACTGAATACTATAAAGTACTCGTCGCCTTTGCATACCACTGCTCCTCTTGCAACACTCTTCTTCTTGGATTTTTGGGTTGTCATCTCAGGTCACGAATTTCCTGGCTCATAGCGATTCATCGTTTCCCAAGGAATACCGTCCGAACCGTAGTAGGCGTATCCACATCACCCAAGATAGTTTAGACACCACAACCTGGGATATCTCTAAGCCAGATTTTGATTCTGACTCCATACGACTTTCAACTTCTACATCTACCTCCAAATTCGAAAGCAACATCCTTGGATCGTGCACCGTCATAACACCAATCAGCCGCCTCCAACTCGATACGTTGCCACAAGCTAGTGGACAGTCCGAGGATACATCAACTCTGCTGCTGTCCTACCATTGAAGATAATCGCTTCTTTCTTTGCCAACGTAACTTTTCCACATACGCCAACCAAACCCGCAAGCTCGGAGAGCCGCAGCTAATCACGGTTGTACGGCATGGTAAAGCCGACGTCTTCGGTTTCGCCATACCCGCCTTCCTCCTTCCCATCAACGTCTTCCGGTACAGCACCTCCGGTAAAGCCTACTTGGACGGGATTCATCCACACCACACACGATGCCCTGGTCATTGTCGAAGGATGCCTTCAAGGCAAGATTAACCACATCGCTCGCAGACCACATGACCGTGAGCGACCAAGCCTCATTGCGAGTGGTAATGTCTTTGTGTACGAGGAGAATGCCTCTGGAATCAAACGATGGACTGACGGTATGACTTGGAGTCCAAGTCGAATCATGGGCAACTTCCTCGTGTATCGAGAACTTGCACAGCCTTGGCCGCAAGGGCAGAAAAAGGTCGCTCAGAAACGCAAACGCAGCGCCGAAAACATTGCCGAAAGCGTCGCAGTAGGCGTTCCGGATGGCCAAAATGCTGAAGAGGATCGAAGACTTGTTGGATCTCTTGTCGATTCGTATGGCTTCAAACCAAATGGCCTTGTCAAGAGAACATTGACCATCACATACCATGGCATTGCCCATCACGTTATCTCTTACTACAAGGTTTCAGACATCAAGACGGGAAAGTTCCATCGACCCGGGTTTGATCAGAACCTCATGTCAATTGTACCGCGTCCCGAATTGGTAAATAACACACAATTGAAGTTTCCGATCAACGACCCTGATGAAGTGGACCCATTCCCGGTTCAAGGGTCTTCAGCCACGAGCATTACACAGCAAATCTTTCCGCCAAATTATTCGGTCCATCAACCTCAGAGTTTCTCATCGCAATCAAATCTCTCCGTTCAACCTCCTTACGACCTTACCCATTACACTAGTGGGCCTAATCTCTCGCAACAAGCTATCCGATCAGACTCCACAGTGTCAATGTCAAGTTATCAGGCGATCCCAATTTCAAACGGTGCAATCAACGCGATGACTCCATGCTACACCCAGGCAAATGGCCTAACGTTACAAACAACGAATTCGGGCATGCCGTTCAAATCAGACTACGGCAGTGCATTGCAAGACTCAGAAATCTCAACACGGGACAATTCCGCAGGTCCTTCAGCAAGTACTCTCAGCTTTGATGGCGCAGAACAAATACAGATACAGTCATCAAAACGGCAACGGGCTGATGCAAGTTCTAATGCGGTGACTATTACTGTGCCTACTCCCGCATCCATTGGATCCGAATTCGATCATAATCATCACGACCCAATCAGTGACGCGGCATGCTGGGCTTATGACGACTTTTCGCCTGCTGCCGGTTTGCCTGTAAGTTTACCATTCAGCTCCAGCAACGCGTTCTACAATTCGATGCCGAATTTGGTGCATAACTCGCAATTATGGTCGGCGCACATTAATATGCAGCAATACTCGATATGACTATTGCGCAGCACAAAATTTTGGCATCTTGTTTTATTATGGGAATCCCCCCCCGGAAAGCGAAGCGCTCAAGAGACACTTTACCATGAGGTTGGATGATCGAAGGAGCGCAAGCTGGGTAAAAATATCATTGAAAGGCATGAACATGATGGAAAATGTATTATTCCGTTGGGTTTTGAAACGTTATCGAAGGCATGGCAATGGCAATGGCAATGGCAATGGCAATGGCAATGGCAATAGCAATGGCAATGGCACTATACTATGTTCATAGTTTCGGGCGGACCTCTGCTTAACTCGCACAAATGAAAATAGACTACAGTTCGAAGCATCAACCGCAGTTCCTTCGATGGTCGGCACGTGACCTATTACATAAGCTACGAAGCTTTTCTCCATTCTCGACAGCAAGTGTCATCAGTCAACTTTCCATGGCACTATGGTTAGGACATCCCAAGCCTTTTCGCAGGAAATTCTTCGAACTGGTTATTCCAAGGATCTCAACCTCCAGGATATGCCGGCAATGTTACCATCACCAACGTTTTGCTGGATTCCCAGTAATCCGCGCTCCGTTGGGAGCATCGTCAATGCGACGACACGTCAAATGCGATAGGCCGTTGTGAGCTGAGACAGCCACCAGTCTTTGAAACCTGCAGCTAATCTAGTGCAGGTTGTATCCTTTGAATTCAATTTCGCGGCGATCCACGTTTGACGGAGATGGACCGAAGAAGCCGGAAACAAAGGTAAGATACCCATTGCACTTCCGAAGCTTTTCGAGAAAGTTCTTTCAGCTATCTTGCCGAATGTCACCACTTCGACTGAAGTGGTCTCTCGTGCGGTTTTTCCTATTCTCTAGCTCGTCCGTTGTCGTATTCAGATTTCATTTCTAATATTATCGCATACTCCTAATGCTGACCGCAACTCTACACAACATTCATTGGCACAAAAAGATTTCCACTTCACACCACTTTTCATTAAAAAAACCCTCAACTATTCGACGGCATGAAATGAAACTAACGATAGTCTAGATGCCTCCGAAGGCGACCATCCGGGATAGCACGCGAATGCTAGGTCAAAGAGTCAGGGAACGGCTGCAGAATCTAACGCCACACGAAAACATCTACACCATCCCCAACTTTCTAACGTTTTCTCGCTTACTGGCGGCACCTGTCATTGGGTACCTCGTAATTTACCAACATCATGCATGGGCAGTCGGATTGTTCGCCTTCGCCGGAATCACAGACCTCATAGACGGGTGGATTGCACGGAGATGGAAATTGCAGACGGTAGTCGGCAGTGTCGTGGATCCGATGGCCGACAAAGCCCTAATGACCGTCTTGGTCGGCTGTCTAGCAGCCACAGGCGGCCTGCCGCGTAAGCTTTTCCCTTTACATCTCCGAATATCAATTTCAGCTAACTACCGGCGTCACCAGTATGGTTGGCGGCTATCATTTTCGGCCGCGATATGTCTCTCGGCTTTGCGGCCATTTACTATCGTTATGCTTCTTTGCCGACCCCGAAAACATTCATGCGATACTGGGACTTTTCCATCCCTTCGGCTGAGGTGCATCCAACCACGGTGTCCAAGTACAATACCTTTCTACAATTGATTTTGATTGGTTCCACCTTGGTATTACCAGTTGTTACAGACAGCATGCTGCCGGGAGCTATAACCAGCCACGACATAGCCAACGCTGTCATTCGTTTCCAGTACATCGTAGCGGCCACAACCCTTTGGAGTGGCGCAAGTTACATCTGGAGAAAGGATGCCGTTCGTATCCTGGGACCGGATGAAGCTCTCAAGAAGAAGCAAGGCTTGAAGGGAAGGCTGATCATCGGTCTGAGCTTTACGGCATTTGCTGCATTAGCATTGGAGTTGTGGAGATGGGAAAAAAGCAGTCGATAGGCCGACTGCCACCTCCTGATTATTGCTTGCTTTGCTTTGGCTTGTGGTGTTTTACGTATTGTATTATTACTTAATCCTTTGAAATCAAAGTTCTCATCTTCCAGAATTATCACTGGCAAGGTTTCACATTCGGCTGACATTTTGTGCATTTTGCAGTCGAGAAGCGCCAGAGCATCAAGCCATCACCTGTCTCAGGTTTTTGATCTTCAGCTGCGGTTGGTGAACTTACTAGTAACGCACGACATGATAACCTGCGGTCTCCTGCAGCTGAATCGGCACTGCATCCGGCTAATGTACGTCTCGATACGCGTCGAGTCATGCCCGGAGAAATTCCCAGATGGTCCACGCTAATTGGCGCCATCCCGTCTTCCGCGCTCAGGATTGTATCTGATATCTCAGCCGTCGCAGTCGGGCCTTCTTATTTTTGGGCTTTTCTTGAGGCTTGGCACGGTTGACAGTGCATGCCGCATGAAATAAAAGCAACTTTGACGAAGATTTGCCACATAACGCCGAAATGCCATGCAGCGAAAGCCTTGGCTTGTCCAAAGTCCAGCTACGGATGCATGAGGTTACCATCGCGAATTGGAATATAGTAACGGTCGGCCCCGCCAGTACTAATGAATGATACTACATAGTGCTTCAGCTGAATTTCGGGATCTCCACGTGGTCTGCGCACGACAGGTGATCGAGCGACGTTCCGAGTCAGAACTCTAAACCAACGCTGAAGGCGTAACCCAATGGCAGCGCCACTGCTTCGCGCCTCCAAGGTTGGACCTTGTCGAACAGCAAATGGGATGCGGTTTGTGAGCCCATCTGCTAGTCAGTAGAACAGGGATGCCATCACAGCCGGGAAACCGGGTGCGCCATTTCATGGACAAGCGGGAGGGCGCTTCTAGGGTATTCCCCCAGGACCCCAACGCCCAGGAGACTGTTCTGACTTCTTACGGGCTTCCCGACTAAACATGCCGCAGAGCTCGAACGCGCAATAATGTTGACGTTTTACTGCATTCGTCACCCTAGTCTTGCTATCGATGACATTTCCCGAATACCGCCTTTCTGCATCCAGCCTCCGTCTCCGTCAATCGCCGACATTGTGTAACTGGGATTTCCGAGCCCTCCGTCTCTACCGCTCTACCGGTCGGCCGGTTTACGGGTTTGCCGCCCTCCTGCATCTAGATTACGCAAACTCTTAGCTCAAAAGCTAGATGCGAACATGGTAAATCCCTTCATTACGCTTTTGTCGCAACACTTTCTCCTCACGCTGCTGATGGCAGATGACCCTCGCCAATTATAAACCCTGTGCAAACGCCATCCGATGTATCACTAAAAACGCAGGGTGGTTGCCACGCGACTCTGAAAATAACCCAGAAACGGCAAATGTCTGCTCAACTTCAAGGACCAATGGTGGCGTCGATAGATGATTCGGGGACCGACCATGACACGCTTGCGCTCGCTCTCTTTCCCTTCCGCTTCAAGTGAGCCAGCAGCACCAAAGCGCCATGAGGGGTGATGCCTTCAATGCGGCGCGCCTGACCCACCGTCTCAGGCCGGGTCATCTTCAGCAGCGAGCGCTCCTCCGAGCTCAAACCCACCACACCATCGTAGTCGACGTCGGGCGGCAACGCAAAAGCCTCGTCTCGCATGAAGGCGCGAATCCACGCCTGCTGCTGCTCGATGTACGGCGCATAAGCCGCCTCGACCGCGACCCGCGCCTGCACGCGCGGCGAGAAGCCTCCCACCTCGGGGACGACTCCGCGCAGGCCCGCCATCGTGGCGTCCCGCACGCGCAGCACGTCGAACGCGCTCTTCCGCGCCGCGTCCTCGCGCACCGCGAAGCCCGCGCCCATCCACTCGTGCGCGCCCAGCGTCTTCCGCTCGAGCAGCGCGCGGAGCGCCGCCATCTGCGCGCTTTCATCGCAGAAGGCGCGCCAGCGGGCGTCGCGGACGACGCCGGCGGCCCGGCCCTTCGCCGTCAGCCGCGCGTCTGCGTTGTCGGGCCGCGCGCTCAGCCGGTACTCGCTGCGTGACGTGAACATGCGGTAGGGCTCGCTGACGCCCTTAGTGACGAGGTCGTCGATCAGGACGCCGATGAAGCCTTCGGCGCGGGAGATCGTGAACGGCGGCTTGCCCTGCGCCGAGAGCCCGGCGTTGATGCCCGCGACGATGCCCTGCGCCGCCGCCTCCTCGTAGCCCGTCGTGCCGTTGATTTGCCCCGCCAGAAACAGCCCTTTGATCACTTTGGTTTCGAGCGTGCGCTGGAGGCTGCGCGGGTCCACGTAGTCGTATTCCACGCCGTAGCCGGGCTGCAGCATCGTCACATTCTCCAGTCCGCGTACCGTTCGTAGCATTGCGGCTTGCGCTTCCGCCGGAATCGTCATAGATATGCCGTTGGGATAGATGACGTCGTTGTCGAAGCCTTCCGGCTCCAGCCAAATGAGGTGAGAAGATTTGTTGGTAAAGCGGATAATCTTTGATTCGAGCGACGGGCAATATCGCGGGCCTTTGACGGTTTCTCGGATGTGAATTGTCTTGTCGAGGTTGGCGCGGACAATTTCGTGAGTCGCTTCGTTGGTATGAGTGCTGTAGCATGGCAATTGGTCCTCGACCTGTACCTTGTCGTTCAGGTAGCTGAATGGCATTGGTGGCTCGTCACCACCGTGTGCTTCGAGTATTCCAAAGTTAATGGTCTTCTTATCAAGTCTCGGTGGCGTGCCTGTCTTAAGTCTTCCGAGTTTGAATCCCGCATCTCTTAGACTTTTGCTCAATCCATATGTCGGTGCCTCGCCCATCCTGCCACTTGGATAGCATTCCATTCCGATGTGGATCTCTCCACCGAGAAATGTACCTGTAGTAATTACTACGTTCTCCGTCAGTAACACCTCTCCACCCTCGAGTCTGACTCCAGCGATCTTTCCCTGCCTTCCCGTCCCTTCTTCCACCTCTTTATTCACAATAATATCCTCCACCTTCCCCTCGAGCACACTCAACCCCTCATACGCCATCAACTCCTCCGTCATATAGCGCCGATACAGCGCGCGATCGATCTGAGCGCGCGGCCCCCAAACAGCGGGTCCCTTGCGGCGATTGAGGACCTTGAACTGCACGCCGGCGCGGTCGATGACGCGCGCGGCCACGCCGTCCAGCGCGTCCACCTCGCGCAGCATCGTGCCCTTGCCGATGCCCCCGAACGACGGGTTGCACGAGCACACGCCGAGGTTGCGCGCCGACGGCGTCACCAGCGCTGTGCGCGCGCCCGTCCGCGCTGCTGCCGCGCTCGCTTCGCTGCCCGCGTGTCCGCCGCCGATCACGATTACGTCGTAGGGTCTATTGTGCGCGTTACGTTAGCTTAGAGCGGATGAGGGATGGGCGCGGCGAACCTGGAGTCGGGCGAGACGGTGGCGAAGCATCGCGCTGGGTGGTGGGCGGTGGGCCGGACGCGCGGTGCGTGGCCCCAGAGCGGGATTGCTCGGCGGTGGCCTCGCAGTTGGGCCATTGGGGGTGCAATGAGATGGGAAGATGGGACGGATGAAAAGTTAGAGAGTTGAAGTTTGCGCCGGGTATTTCTCGGCATGCGTCGGGCGCACGGACACAAACGAGGCTGTCAGCCTTGCCCGCGCAAAGACGTTGACGATTTTCGAGAGCACAGCTCCGGCTGAGTGGCACTTATTTAATTAAATAGAGGTTCTCATGCAAGTTGAGACGTCAATAAGCCGTTATATCGAGGGATTTCAATGAATGTAATCCCGTACTAAGTACATTAGGCGGAATGAGGAGCGAACACGCCTATTAGTGATAAGCAGTCAGTGTCACCCGCGAACCTAGCAATACTGAATTTTTGATTCAAATTGACCTAAGCGAGTAACTGCACGTCGGAATCGATTTGATTGACTCGGTCCGTGCTCGCTCAGGAGCCCCACGTTGACAGCAGTCGTTGCTCGAGGAGGTAAAGCGGACGGCAAGTCGTCCGGAACACTGCCGTCTCCACGTCACTCAAGAAATCTCTGAAGATAAGAATTATTTCAAGGGGTGGCACTAGCAGCGCAGACGTTTGCTTGATTTGCCTTCGTTTCCATCTGCGATATAGGGAGTGAAGTTGACGGATGCATTCGAGGGGATCATTGCACTTGCAGTAACTTACGGGGTTGAGCATCAGCAAGGCTGAGATAAACAATCTCAGTTGAAGCTTGCTCGTGGCTGAATAAACCCTGGGCGGGGGAAGTTGAGACACGGATGCGGTCACTTTGTCCCATTTAATAGCGCAAGGAACTTTAACATATGGCATACGCACAGACAACCAACCCACTACCATACCCATTAAGTCGTTACTCATTTAAACCGCCTGAAGGCAAATTGACCTCCGGTCTTGACGGTTTGTCATGTGCAATTCCCGTTTTATCAAGCCTAGACCATTTTTACACGCTTTTCATTACTCATCAGTCTTCGGAATCATAATCGTGCCTTTCAGATCTCATCCTGGCTCGTTTGTGCTCATTCTGTCCGTGTACCTTGGCGAGATGATCTTTGAATTCCTCCGGTAGATCTGCAACTAATTGAATATGACGCTCCGTCAGCAAGATTCCACTGCCCCTCTCCTTGTCCTTCTCCGCTTCGTATTCAGCTTGTGCAACGGCTCTCTGGAACACTGCATGGAAAGGAAAAGGTCAGCGCAGCCCGAGACCTCTGACTGGGGCACAGTCTCACCATTTCGAATCTCTCTCCCGTTCCAATTCTTGTTAAGCAACTCGTCCGAACGCAGATACTCCTTTGCAGTGTAATTGATCCTGATATCGCGCCTCTCCTGCTCAAACTTCTCCATAAATACCTTCCAGATCTGCTCGCGTTGGTTGCGATCAAGCGGTGGATAGTAAAGTGGAATGTGAACGCGAGAGATGAAGGCATCATCGAATGCCCCTACTCGATTAGTAGTGAGAAAAATGATACCCTCATAGAATTCGAGAGCACAGAGAAAACCTAAATAGTCACCATGTCAGAGGACTTCCAAATCGACCGTCGTAGTCACTTACTAGCCACGAGGCTGTTTCGCTTCAAGTCCCGTGTCTTTCGCATCTCTAAAAAGACGTCTGCTTCATCGAACAGGAGTACAGCGCCCCACTTGGCGGCTCGTCCGAAAATCGCCGCCAGTATTCTGTCCACACGTTCTGTCTCGGTGCCAATGTCACTACTCGTTATGATCATTAGAGGCCGCTGAAGGTATTGTGCGATACATTCTAAGATTTTGTCAGTTGACAAATTGTAACTTGCGAAGCCTTTGGCAGGGAGGCAACTGTAAAGAAGACCAACCGGCTGTATACGTTTTGCCTACTCCAGGGCTGCCATGTAGCAAGAAAATCAAGCCGCTTCCCTTCCCTTCTACATAGTCGGCGCTCCATACTTTCCTCTCGATATTGAAGCCCAGTTTGTTGGTCCTGATGAAGCTAACGGTTTGAGCCTTCAAGATTTTCTTGCGTTGCTCGTCCATGACCAACGTGTCGATCATGTTCTGCTTGAAATTTGGATCCACACAGTTTTGTACGTAGAGTTGTTCTGCAGTGCGAGGTCAGCGATTCCTCAGATTTAGGAGCATATTAGAACGAATAACACACCCCATCTGCGTGTTCTGAACACGAATGCAGGAATGTAATTCGGACATAAGAGATATGCATGAAGGGGCAGTTTGAATTCTGAGTGATCCTTGAGAGAGATCCTATGATAGTCTTCAAATACGTTCTTAAACTTGGCTTCTTTGGGCATTCTTTTGCAGTTCAGGCATTGGCAGTCTGACATGGGGCTTCGCAAGTCACTCGAATCCAATGGACCTCGGAAGCTATAAGCCCCTGAGCGGCTCCGAGTTTGCTTTGTGTCTCTCGTCTCAACCAAATAACTGGTCACATCCACCATGACCAAGTCGTCAATCTAGATAACAATTAGCGTAGGAATACTGAGGTCCAAGCAGTGATCCACTTTCCTCTTTGGTGGGATCCTCCCAAGTGGCACCATTATACTCTTTGCACGCTGGTTTCAAAAGACTCCAATACATCTTGCCAATTTCAACTGCTTCCTTGACCGATGTCTCCTGCTCCATTATCTCTTCCATAGACGTATCATCGTACTTCCCAGGGACGATCAAGATTTTGTCGGAGATGTTCTTCGGTCCATCATATGGAGGATAGATCAGTTTCCACTTCTGGCGACTCACGTACTCGCCATCGTATCCTAGGTTCCAAAACTCTAGGTGCCACGCTTTCGGTGGATCCTCGAAAATGCCACCCGCGCAGGAGTGCACCACGCCAATGGTCCACTTATCGCTTATCGCCATTTTTGTCATGATGGTCGTCCCTGGCTTCCATGCAATCCATTGATAGTCAAAGGTCATACTTCCTTCGTTATTGCGCTTCTTCTCGCCGTTAACTTTCTCCATGATATGCGTATCTAGATATTCAAGCAAGAGTCTTAGGTGTTCGGCTGCATCTTTTTCCCGCTCGCAAAGCGCCGACGCATCTGTCAGTCGGCATCGCTCTTGGAACGCGCGTAGCTCATCGTAGTGATGTACAAGCAAAGGGTAAGGCCAGCGCAATTCAATTATGTCACTGTTCAGGTTTACCTGCGGATAGTACTCGACCACGGCCTGCAGCGCATTGATAATGGCCAAGGAGTAGATCCGCAAGAAGTACGAGGGTTTTGCAATGGTGGCGGGAGTTTCATTTGACGCAGCCCTCGGTTTCTTATTGTTTTCAGTAGCCAATGCACTTATTTCGTATACCGCCAGGACTTCAAAAGCAGGAGACTCAGTTCCTTTGCTGTGATTGGTGATATTTGTGGCTTCGAAATCAATTTTGCCCTGATGCGCTATTGAATGCACAATATCTTGGGTTCCTCGTTTGCGATATTGAGTCGAAAATTTAATCCAAGGATGATTTCGTCCTCTGTATGAGTCTGGGGGTGAAGAACCGGCGTTGTCGTAGATGCCATTATTGGAGATTTCTTCTTTCGGCTCTGCTAGTCCACCCCTCCCAGGTTTAGTGGTAACACTGTCCACAGATTCCATCGAACTCATAACCGCGGCGAAGAGACAACGTACTCAGGAAAGCAAGGGTGCCGTTAAGCTGAAACGCAACTTTGGGTGAAAACAAGTGATAGCGGTCACTCGCCAAGTTCGGAATGTGTATGAGCAACTGACGCACTGAGAGGTGCTGAACTTGTATGTGGATAAGGAGAAGCAGTATTCATTGAGGTGATCGGTTTTCGATCACTTGTGTGTGTTATGTGTGTGTTCTCTAGGAGGCTGGGCTCTAGTGCCCGTTTTATCAACTGGATCACGTGAAGAGCTGATCTACTTCGGCCTGCGTCAGCAACATATAATCGAAGAGATGTGTGGTTCGCGATAAGATTCTCAGCTTCATCGGCGGGGCAATTTCAATAAGTATTGCGGCGTCATTCATTCGTTATCGTATCGTACATGGCACGAATGGCCGTGCGCTGGCCATAAATAAGTGTAGGAATATAACCCTTATATAAAGAGTACTTTTGTTCTTGGACCTGAAAAACGCAGGGGTGTAACGTGAGCAATAAGTAAGCAGCTGGAGCAGCACTGAGCCGCTATGAGCGAGCGTGATTGTAGCTGTGCGTAGCCTGAGCTTCATTTGAGCCAGCCGGATCATGCCTGATTTTTATCCCTGTGCCCTACCCAACGTGCAGGTCCCGAAAACGGGCCCAGACAGATCACCTTAGAAGCTCGGCAGGCCGTTGGCGAACCGTGAAGATCGTCGAACGCGAAGAAAATTTCGCCTAGGCATCGATGGGCATGTCCACCCACTAATTTCAGAGGGGGCCTCGCTATTATAGGCGCCTTCGCTGGGCAGTTTAGCGGGGTGGCCCGCTCGCTCAAGTTACGTCACGTCCTCGCATTTCTGGTGCCTAGGGACGTGGAAACGGATTGACTTGAGCGGAAGCTTTCTCTCTGACAGAATTATTCAATATGAATCTCCCACACCAAACTGCATCTATCTTACATCCATCAGTGAATTCTTCCCGCGTGACCTAAGCTCGCGCGCAATCCCCTCCATATTAGCCGTCTCATCCTTATCTACTTCATTAACCGCGTCTTCATTGTGCGCGCCATCATTTGCGCAACATGGACACGGCCTCGTCTTATATAGACGTTATCACATCGGTTTCTACCATCCTGGAAGAATTCAATCATCCATTCACCATTGTCGGACAGGCTGCGAATCGATGGATGGGTTCCAACGGATGCTATGACGACGCTATCGACTTACTCCTTCGAGACGACCAACTTACCCCTATCACGCTAGCCTTGGTTCAATCCGGCAAATGGGATTACTTTGACCTGCATAAGGATCGGCACGACGACGAGGACTGTTATCTCGAGTTTTTGGAGTATGGTCGTGGCGCCGACCAAGTTTTGGAGCGCAAAGTTGGGCCAAACGACATGTGGTGCTTCTTATACATCAGAATATGGTCCGAGAAAGCTTTCCACTTGAAAGTCGACGGGGTTTCCTGGTTTAAGGCACCTAATCTCTTTACCGGCTGGCCGACAGTCGTCGAGGATCGTTTCCATCCTGCAGCCGATCGCACTGATGGTTGGTTCTTCGGTCCCAACCTACTATCACACTGCGACCAAAGTCGTTTATCTCCGCACCCATTGGACGGCATTAGCATCCTCGTACCGAGCATCCCATCTTATCTTAACGCAATGGTTTACCACGCGACGCAGTACAAAACGGCAAAACCGCAACTTTCATTCATGTCGAAATGGCAAATTCGCAATCTGACGAGATACTTGTATCTAGAGCTTCCGGAATGCCGTCACCGGGTTCTCCTCGAAGTTGACGCGGACGCTAAGCAGTTTCTGGGGCAGTTTTTTGACAAGTACAAGAGGAAGCCCCTTTTCAATGTCAACAAATCCGGGGAAGTCGTAGAAATCAAGCCATGGGTGCCGCAATCCTGATTGCAGGTGCATTCCCGGGGTTCATTATAGCCGGAGTTCCATCCAGTATCATGGTATCTACGGCGCGTTTCTGGCCTTGGTGTTTGTCGGGATACTTCCTACCCTCATATATTATTATAGGCATTCCCAAGCCCTCGGTTTTGTCGCTATACTTCTTACCCGCATATAGTATCATAGGCATTCCCAGGCCCTTGGTTGCGTTGGAAGCTTCTTACCCTCATATAGCATCATAGGCATTCCTAGGCCCTCGGTTTTGTCGCTATACTTCTTACCGGCATATAGTATCATAGGCATCCCCAGGCCCTTGGTTGCGTTGGAAGCTTCTTACCCTCATATCTGTCCGGGCGAAACGATTGAGTTCGACAGCCGCCTTGAGTTTAAAGTCAGACTCGAGCTGCTCCAACTCGGCGGCCCGTTCGTCGAATCAGTCTCCGCGGTCGAACTCCTTGGAGGGTTCGTCGCTGGCCTGCCGGACTTGATTTGGAACCGTGCAAAGACGATAGTCGGGCGGGGAGAGGATGGTGACGTTGCGGATTTCAAGTTCTTGTTGGCAGAAGCGGAAAAGCGGGGGCTGACAATCTCACTACGAGACGACGACATGAGGGAGGTGCTGGAGGAGGCTGGGGAGGAGTTGACGGAGCGCGAGAGAGCATTACTACAATCGCTTATGAAGCCGCCGCCGAAAGACACGGCTTCCAATACCGACAAATCATAACTTTCTTATCCGCTTATATGACTGCACATGTGCTGTGTCCAGAGCGAAATCCATTACTAGGCCAAGCCGGTTCCTCCAGTACGTTATCCTTGCGTACTGCTACCCTGATGATCATCGCTTTCCCGAACCCAGCACGCCCAATACGGCTGCGTCGCGATCCCCTTCCACTTTGTTGTTGATCGCGTCAACGAATTCCTCCAGGGCAGAGGTTATATATCGTTAGGAAAGGCGATAGGCATATCTAGAGACCTAGAATATAATTTATATAACACTAAGGAATTGTCTATATGTAACTAAACGTGCTAATGTGGCGAACATAGTAGGAATCCTGTCTAGCGCAGGGGGTTCCCACAACTGAGCACCCGAGGTGGTCAAATTTGACCGGAACTAGATTTCGCTCAGTCTAGCCATGTTTGGTCGAAGTGCGACAACCTCAAGCCTTGAGTCCTTTCGTATCGAGTGACCGGATTCGAGTATACCATCACGATCGAGCTCATCATGTTTCTTATTTTCATTGCTAGCCACAATCCATTCCTGTGACGAGTGAGCTGCATTCCTCGTTTAAGCCTTTCGAACTGGCCCTCTTGTGAACCCACCGGCCAAGCGAGACTATGCGCCTATTATATCTCGATGAATTTGGAACACCGAAGCTAGATGAATTCTCAGGCGACAAGATCCCTCATCCATATGCAATACTTTCACATACTTGGGTGCAGGATGGAGGCGAGGTGATCTACAACGACATCTCGACAGGAAATGCTAAAGCCAAGATTAGCTCTCGGAAGATACGCTTCTGCGGAGCCCAAGCAGCCCGTCATGGACTAAAGTATTTTTGGGTAGACACTTGTTGTATCGACAAGTCAAGCAGCGCCGAACTTCAGGAGACCATCAACTCAATGTATCGCTATTACCGTAATGCGGCTCGATGCTACGTATACTTGTCAGACGTTTCAGCCAATGACAGTGATGCAAACAGCCAGATCTACCAGTTATCATGGCAGTCGTCATTTCGGAAAAGTAGATGGTTCAGGCGAGGCTGGACGCTCCAAGAACTTTTGGCCCCAGAATCCGTCGAATTCTTCTCCAAACAAGGCCATCGATTAGGCGATAAGAGATCTCTAGAGCTACTAATCCACGAAATAACTGGTATTGCTGTCCTAGCACTTCGGGGAGCCCCATTATCTCAGTTCAGCCCCCTTGACAAATTCAGCTGGGCACAACACCGGGAGACCACACGACAGGAGGACTGGGCATACTCGCTGCTGGGTATTTTTGATATCTCCATGCCACTTTGTTATGGCGAAGGGGGAGAAAAGGCGACTGTGCGGCTTAGAAAAGCGATTGGCGAGGCTTCAAAGGGTAAGGACTAGTAGAGGCAAATATACCAGGCCAAGCTCGGCGTGTATACTGCCTGCCCTTTGTTTAAGCTCGGATAGCTTACTACAAACTTAGAACCGGAGGACCTGCTTAATCCTTTTCCGTATCATGCCTCGCAAAGTCAAGACCCTAGAAACCCTAGTCTACCGGATTTCCCTTTATCGGGAGCCATTTGGACTACCGAACAAATTGATCATAATTCCGAGAGCCTTAAGAGACTCTTTGATCCAAAGTATGTACGCTTGACCAATATTGCCGGTCGATTGACAATGGCACCACGCCAAGTGCATGATCGAATTAGTCGATGGAGAATGCCGGATGAACCATCACGATTCCTTTGGCTGAAGGGTGAACACGATCCAGCCATAGGCTCTGCGAACAAGGTGACAACAATGGCGGCTAGTTTAGTCGAGCAGGCACATAAAACTGATGTCCCCATCATATCGTACTTCTGCAAACAGAGCAAGAATAGGCCCAGGGAGGCCGTGACTGCCCTTCTCTATGCTCTAATGCGACAGACTGTTGAGCTCCTGCCAACAGAATCGACAACTACTATCGACATGTCCGAGGAGCGGTTTAAGGGTCTAAGCGGTGAGGCTGACACATGGGATGCGGCTTTGGTATTGTTTCGCGATGTCATTGAACTCCTTGACTCCCTCACTTGTACAGCTTGCTGCGTTGTGGAAGGTCTTCATTGGCTGGACGGCAAGAGCACAGAATCTAGACTACACCAACTTCTAGAGGCACTTGGGAACACTAACCTTAAGGTCCTTTTCGCTACTACGGGGAAGTCAACTGTACTTCTCAATACCATTAAGAAAGAGGATCAGATCGACCTCAGTTGTTACGGCAATGATGACTGGTAAGACCTCCTGAAAGTTCGGACGCTACGAGAAATCCATGAAGACGTCCAGCTTGCAAATAAGACATCAACGAGAGTAAGTCGTGCGAGAGAGGAACCGACCGAGCAGCGGTCGACCTGCCAATTGTGCAATGGATAGCATGGATGTCTCAATGACTTCGATTTTGTGCGTATATTGTGTGTACTTATCTCGTGATCGTGATAAAAATGCTCGTGGGTTAAAAAGTCTACCGCTAGCTGGATAAGCAGATCCTTCCTTCCATGCCATAACAATTTGATTACCCACCTTACGAATATGCGCGTCAAAAGTTCTGCTCAGGCATCACTTTGTGCTCAGATTTTACCCCCTAAGCAGTCCCTAAATTTTAGGGTGGACCCACTAATTGGTCAGGTGTAGCCAAAGTTGGTGTCTTGGCGTACCTTTTGACACAAATCTTCGTACCTTTTTCCTTCTTTTGAGACTCAACATTGCGCACATTTAATCATCACCAACCATCGTCTCATATGTAGAAGTCTTTGTAAGGTCTATTGGAGCATCCCAAAGCTATTCCAATCTACTCATCCGTCTTAAATTCCTGCCCGAATGACAAGGTTTCCGTTTGTCTGAGTCACTGAAAAACTCCTTGCTCTTCCACGCTCACAGTTATTGAAGTTAAGATTCGGAGGAACATATGACTCCCTGCTTCGAAATCCAAAAACTAATCATCGATGCATGCAATGAAACTGTTCTCAATAGCTTGGTCAGTGGCTTGATGTTGGCGAACGCTTTGAGTCTCAACTGCGGTACAGTGCGGAGTAACTCCAACCCGACAACGATTGTACGCTTTGTTGTAGCAACATCAGTAAATAACCTCTGATTAGTGATCCAAAGCCATCGTTGTCTTCAGAGAAGGTTGGCAATGTTTTCAGCAATTCAATTTCTTTAATAGTCGCTGATATTACCCCAAAAGACCGTTACGGGCATCAAATGTCATGTGACATTCCGGCCGTAAGCCTTCCACATTCGGAGGTATCTTGCAGCCTTTCCTCATTGTGGCGTGTTAATTGTATGGATTTGTGGCACAAGTCGGAGGATCAAATGCAAACATCCATAAAACGAACGTACGAAGCGCGCTGGCGAAAAACGGAATGATTAAAAAACAACTTCTTCACAAGGCTGTCATTCTGGCGTCACTGTCTCTTATCAGCGAATCTGTACATATATCTCTCGTCGTACTATTCCACAGAAGCACCCTGACAAGACAGTCTTCTTCTATGTCTTCTACTATTCAGTGTATTCGCTCCTATTCCTGCAGGCATCTAACATAGTAGCCTTTGGAAGCTCAATGTCTTCATCAGAAGTTAATAACAACGAGGCCGTGTCCAAGGAGATGGCCGATCAGCAACCAGACAGAATTTCCAACGCGAGTTCCCGCTCTTCCATCATTTCTTTGTCGAAAGGTACCGATGAGAAGGGAGAAAGGGGTGCTACCGCCCAAGACTCTGCTGCCCTACTGCAGGGTTTCCACCCTGGATGGCGCTTCTTCGTCGCCTTTTCTTCAATGTCTGCCGTCACCCTGATGGTAGCTTTGGATTCCACAAGTATGGGAAACGCTTTGCCTGTACATCACCCCTAAAACCCTAGTGGCTCGCCGAAAAGCTAACAAATATAACAGAAAATGGCTCAACTCCTTCATGGTACAGCAATCGAAGCTTTTTGGACGGGAACTTCGTACTTGCTTGCCTCCACTGTTCTTCAACCTATTGTCGGATCTTTCAGTCATATCTTCGGTCGCAAACCTCTCTTGCTACTCTCAATCGCGTTCTTTGCTGTTGGAATCATCATAGCGAGCATTGCGAATAACTTCACGGTGATTCTTGTTGGCCGTACGATCCAAGGTGTGGGAGGTGGTGGCATATTGACAATGGTAGAGATCATAGTTACGGATCTGGTTCCCATGCGATTCAGAGGTCAATACTATAGTTTCATCTCATCAATGTGGGCAATTGGAAGCGTCTCTGGCCCCATATTAGGTTTGTCAGAACTGTCCATTATCTAGCAGCACACTGACTTGTTTACAGGTGGTGGATTTGCTCAAAACGTCACATGGAGGTGGATATTCTGGATTAACCTTCCGATCGTGGGACTTTCAACAGCTCTCGTGCTCGCATTCCTCAAGCTTAACTTCAAGCCGTCGTCACTCTTGTCTAAGCTGCGTCGAGTCGACTATGTGGGCATCATTTTGTTCACCTCCTCGATGACTGGGTTTTTGATCCCCGTTACGTGGGGAGGTGTTCAATACTCTTGGACCAGTTGGCGCACCCTCGTGCCACTTCTAGTATCCGCGGCGGGACTTGTCGCGTTCTGGATTTGGATCGAGCTGTTCGCCAAAGAGCCTTTGATCCGTCCTCGGGTGCTTAAAAACAGAACGGCTGCGGCATCGTACATCGGTATCATCGCTCACGGTCTTACACTATGGATGATTATCTATTATCTTCCATTGTACTGAATCACGCTCCTTATAGACAGTATATACATGCTAACGAAGTGACAGGTACTATCAAGCCGTCCGAGGCTACTCCATGATTCTATCCGGTGTCAGCGCATTCCCTCAGTATGTTCTTCATCTCATAGTCTGCACGCTGTCATTCAACTGCTAATGCCGCAATCCAGAACGTTCACGATTGCTCCTGCTGCCTTAATCGTCGGATTCATCGTAGCCGCCACAGGCAAATACCGCTGGTCCATCTGGCTGGGCTGGGGACTTGCCACACTCGGCACAGGATTGATGATGCTGCTGAACGAGTACACCAGCACGCCGGCCTGGATCTTCATCAACCTTACGGCGGGCTTGGGTATCGGCATCTTGTACCCGGCGCTGACGTACGGCGTGCAGGCGTCGAGCTCGGACGAAGACATGGCGTACGCGGTCACGTTGCTGGCTTTCTTGCGCAACCTAGGCCAGACTATTGGCGTGGCCATCGGTGGATCCGTCTTCCAGAACCAGCTCGCGAAGCAATTGATGCGCTATGAGAGTTTGGCGCCGCTTGCGGAGCAATATGCCAAGGACGCATCCGGGCTTGTGGAGGTTATCAAGGCATTGCCTGCGGGCGCTACCAAGACCGATCTTATTCACAGCTACTCAGAGGCACTGAGATATGTGTGGTTGGTCTCATGCGTCTTCGCGGGTACGTCTTTTGTCATCAGTTTAATCTCAAAGGAGTACAGTATTGATAGGGAGTTGGTGACCGAGCAAGGCTTTAAGCATGAGCAGAAAGAAAGAGATCAGGAAAAGGAGCAGGGGTAGGAAGAGCAAGAAAAGGCTTAATGGGAAATTGTGGTCCTTTATCGCTGCGGATCTTTTGTTTTATAATTTTGTTTTTGCGAAATTGGGTGGCATATATGTTGAGGTTGCATCGGTTGAGGCGCAAATCATAGATAATAGACTGGACTTCTGTTCGACACAAATTAAATAATACTTTGTATGAGAGAATTTTGGTTGAATTAGCGATGAGCTGTTATCTTGCGAAACGACCATCTCTCCACTGGCAGCAAATACTCTTCTCATCGCACCATCTCTGCACCATCCAACCCTTCAGTTCCCCTTCTTTTTCTCTCTCGCCTCCCTTATATTTTGGTACACCAACTCCTTGCTCCTTTAGCCACTCTGTCAAATCCTCGATTACGATAGGATCATACATAAGCATCTTCTCCCACCAACTTGGATGTCCAATTGGACCTCTTGGAACCCCCTTAACAACGTCCGTAATGCGTGGAAACAGTTCTTGTGACATATCAGCCCACTTTGGATGCCTTGCATTGAGCTTCGAGATGGCATTAGCCTTCAGCTTTCCGTCTGCTTGATCGACAACTTTGTCATGCGGCGCAACCGAAGCATCCTGCGAAGAGACAACGTCCAGCTTGCTGGGAGTGCGCTTTTTGCTACGCTGACGGCGAGGCGGAGTCGGTGCTGAATCAGCTTCCGAATCTTCGATTTCGGATAAGTGTTGGAATGAGCTTGGCGACTCCTTTGACGGGCCGCAAATCCGGACCTGCGTATCAGTTCCCTGTCGAGAAGGAGAACCAAGTGACCTCATTGGTGTTCTAGGCGGGATGCTGCTGGTGGGCAATGTAGTTTTCTGATTAGTGATTTCGCCGTGTCTTGGGTTCTGTCGCCGGCTAGTGCCTAGCTTCCGAGGAGTGTTTGTTGAAAGGGCGCGGAGAGCAGCTCGTTCAGGAGATGTCGCCATGGCCATGGATTGAGAGCGCGATATAGATTCGTTGGAGGCGGATCGGAAATTACGTGTCGACAATGCCTCGCTCTGCACTTGGAGATTCGAATTCTTCTTGGGTGATTTCCTACCTCCTCTTGATCTCTGACCACTCGTTGGTAGTTCTCTATCCCCTTGTTGTATTTCACCGTCGTCTTGATTAGTTTCTACGGTAGATAGTGCGTTTTCCGATATGATAATAACGCTATCTTCTTGATCTTGATCTACAGTAGCATCTGCTGATATCACGACTTCTTTGCTTTGCATTTCTTCCGTTGCGATGCAACTTTCGCCCTCGGATGCGGCAGACCACAAGCCACTTGTTGGTCTACGCGGCGCCACATCTGCTTCGATCGCAGAGATCTCAATGAATTCTGATTTGTCTCCAGTATCAGCATCCAGAAAAGACCGTTGAAACACGCGTAACATCGTAGGTGACTTCTCGCGATGAAATTGGCTTGATGTGGCAAACACAAAGTCATGCTTTTCTTCATGTTTAGCAAAGTGCCGAGCTGCGTGTTCTGGTTTCAACACTGGCGGTTCCATAAACACCGTCTTTTTGCCGGTCCCCTTCTTTGATTTCGTTTTCGGTCCACCTTTTACGGCTGATGATCCTTTCCGCGGGTTTCTGGCCTCGATGTCTTGCTTCTCAGATTTGGGAGGAGATTTCGATACAGTGGAGGCTTGAGCGCCTTCAGCGAAGAATTTTGAGGCGTTGCTGTTTGGCACGGTCGGTAGATCTTCAGCGGTACGAAAGCGTTCGGTAGCAAATGCCGTTACTGATTTAAGCTTGGTCTTTTTCTTGGTGGTGACGCATTCTGGTTCGTCTGGCGTTTTGGTCTCTTTGATGACGGTGACTGCCGCTGCGACTTCGACGCACTCAATACGCTTCCTCTTGTGGCCCTTGTTCTTGCTTGCATCGAAAGATGGCTGTTCAGGCTCATTAGCATTAGGATATGCAAAGTTCTGCAACAACCCAGAAAACGCAAGTTTCCTGGAGGTTGGAGACAGTGACGTTTGTCGAAGGTCAGCAGGTGATGTATCCGCTGCTTTAGACTCAGAAGCGGTGTCCTTCACTGGGGTCCAGTTTTGCCGTCGTTTCGGAGCAGACGTTGGATTGGTAGTGTTGGTGGTTGTGACTATCGCCGGAGCTAAACGAGATTCTTGGTGATTGAGTTCCTTGCTTGTTGGAAGTCGATCCCGCTTTGAAGATGCTTGTAAAGCTTGGGCTTCTTCCGATTTGCTGGAGCATCTAAAATGCTTTGAAGATACCACAGAAGGCTTCCTACGGTTTTTTGATTTGACTCCAGACGCAAAGTCAGTTTGTTCTTGAGATTCCATATCCGATTGAGCGGTCAGCTTTTTGGATTCTATGCCTTTCTGTGATTCGGGATTGGACGCAATATTCTTGTTGCTAGTCTGCATTATTGCCTTGGAGCAAGACTGTCCGTATTCGGGAAGCTTTTCGACTTGTTCTGCGAAGCTTGTGCTTCTTTCCGCGGTCGTTCCAACATCGACGTCCTTCCAAGATAGGTGTTGCTTCTCTGAGATTGTCTTTGTATGTATGGACTTCGACTGTTTCTTCACTTTGCCAGAGCGAGAATCGTTCTTGCTACAATCCTCTTCCCTGGATAATTTCTTCTTGTCGTTGGAGGCCATACCAACTCCCAGAGGTTTGTCTTCCAGTTTCCCATATTTCACAAGGGTCGAGACAGGCGAAAAGCCAATCGCGGCGCCTTGAAAGATTGTTGCAGCATTAGAACCGCTCTTCACTCTCTTGTCTACGTCTACGACTCTGATTGGAGAAGGCAGGCTATCTGGAGAAGACGTCGAGCAAACAAATCGTTTATTATCTGGCGGAGGCGGTGTAACAGTGATATCCGATAGAGCCTGGGCCGGCGATGAAGAGTCCAAGATGACCAGCTCTATTGGCCGCATGTCGGAGGTCTGCATAGCTCGTCATGTCTGTGGAAGTAGGAAGTAGGATAGGTTCTGGTAGAGCTCTCGATTAGAAGTCGCTAAGCTCCCAGGCAAATTTCCGCATAACAATTGGAGACAGAGGTCTCTCATTCCAAATTTCCGATATTGTCGCTAGTATTTTTGTTAACCTGTTGTCGTCTCTGACCAAACATAAGGGAAAAGTGACGCGAATTGGCGTCGCTTAGTCAGTTTCACATTTTCACGAAGTCACGTGTACGACCGTACGGGAATGATGTACAATTTTTCTTGCAAGGCGACATCCTTCCATCCGATGTCGAGATACTGAACTGATGGCGCGCAATGCCCTCTCCATCGCTACCACGAGTTGCGGCCCCGTCGCCTCGACTTCTACGCTATCTAAAAAAGCAGAACATTTTATTCGACCCTCACTTCCGACCGAGCGGTAGCATTTCATGCCCTTCAAGAGCTCGGAGGATACAACCGCTATCTACATCGCATCGAGACATCAAGCTTCTCCCAGCACCCCGTAGCAAACCAATACGGCATTTTGAGCCTCCTAGAACTCCATCAAACTTCGCAGGAGAACCATACCAGCTCAATGGTTCCACGACAGCTTCACTAGGTCTCTATAGCTCACCATCGCACCACCGACGGCGTTCTTCACTAGGAGACAGCAACAAGCCTGCACTCAGACGTCTCTTTTCAAGCTCGAACCTGAGTTCAATATGGAATATCCTCGGACTCGGTGGCGCAAAAGGCCAACCGGCGACGGCCACCACCTCGGGACTTCCTCCACTAGCCTCTTTCCTCGACGATAACCATAGCCCAGGACGTGCCCTAAAACCCTCGACCGAACCTCGATTGCGATGCACAGAATTTGACGAGAATGGCAACGTCACGGTCGTCAATGGCGAGTTCAAGAAAACGGAGCTCATCGCCAAGTATGGCTTGCTTCCGCGAGACTTGCGCAAGATCGATTCGTCCCTGCTGCCCTCGATCCTCGTGCGGCCGTCGGCAATCCTCATAAACCTGCTGCACCTGCGGGTGCTGATCAAAAACGACCGGGTGCTGGTGTTCGACGCGTACGGCAGCACGGACAGCTACACGCAGAGCGTGTTCATGTACGACCTGGAGGGCAAGCTGCGGGCGGGGGAGGCGCGCGGCAGCGGCGCGCTGCCGTACGAGTTCCGCGCGCTGGAGGCCGTGCTCATCAGCGTGACGACGAGCCTCGAGAGCGAGTTCGAGGGCGTGCGCGACCCCGTGCTGCGCGTCCTGCGCGAGCTCGAGGAGGACATCGACCGCGACAAGCTGCGCTACCTGCTCATCTACAGCAAGAAGCTGGGCACCTTCGAGCAGAAGGCGCGGCTGGTGCGCGACGCCCTCGAGGAGCTGCTCGAGGCCGACGATGACCTTGCTGCCATGTACCTCTCTGAGAAGGCGAAGGGCTCGGAGCGCGCCGAGGACGATCACGATGAGGCGGAGCTTCTGCTCGAGTCGTACCACAAGGTTGCCGACGAAATTGTCCAGGCGGCCGAGAACTTGGTGTCCAACATCCGCAACACGGAAGAAATGTGCGTATTTTGTGTATGTGCTCCGGCGACGATCTCTAACTCAAATCTACAGCGTGCGCGCGATCCTGGACGCCAACCGCAACTCGCTGATGCTACTGGAGCTGCGGTTTTCGATTTTCACGTTAGGATTAGGTGCTGGCACGTTCGTGGCGGCGCTGTACGGTATGAACCTGAAGAACTTCATGGAAGAGTCCAACCTGGGTTTCTGGGGCGTGTCGGGCATATCGGCAGCCCTGAGTGTAGTCGTACTGATGTATGGTCTTGCTCGCTTGCGCAAGGTGCAGCGCGTCTCCATCTGGGGCGAGTGCCCGCCTGACGCGGCGGCCCGCAAGAACGGCTGGAAGCACAGCGGCCACGAGTGGATGCGCCTCAGGGACCTCAAGAACGAAGATAGAGGCTTTTGGGGAGTCGGTCAGGGCTCGCCGGCCGTGGGATTGGGTGCTCTTGGTGGCCCGGCCGAGATCAGGGCCGATAGGTTGAAGAAGGCGCAGGAGATTCGCCTCCAGCAGCAGAGCTGGCAGCGTAATTGGCAGCAACATGCTCACGCTGCCGTGAAGAGGAGAAAGGCCGAGGCTAAGAAGACTAACGGACCTGGCCGTCCTGAGACTGGCTATGGAAGCACGATAAGTGGATTAGGTGCAAAGCCAGGTGATGGGTCGCCAGTGCTAGATTGAGTTCGTTCACACTTCTGCAGCTCGACTGTTAGGAAAATATGGCTTGGGAGAGCTTTACGGGTTGCCGACTGATATCCCTGTACAACACATACACTTTTACGCAGAAAACGCCAATCTCAACTTGTATAGAGCTGTAGAGGAATCTGCATAGCGCGGCGTTTGGTTTGGGAAAGTAGATGACAGGAAGAGATCATAATTCATGAAGTAGGAACTCGGTAGCGAAATTCACTGCTGAACCGGTAACGTCTAGGAATCTTCTACGATGACACCCTTCAAGCAACCCTCACCGTCCTACCACGCCTTTGGCCATGTCTTTTCGTGTGTCTGCGCATATGCGTAAAGTCATGCTTTCGCATCCTGGGGTATTAGCAATAGCAGAGATGCGATCCACCCACTCCGAACCATAAACGCCATGAAGATGAAAAGCAGACGCGAAATCCAACACTCCTCATATACCCAAGCCTTCTTACCCAAACCTCTCTTCCACTAATCCAAACCCCCACCCCCAATAACCTTATGCGTGGGGCACACCCCACTCCCCTTCTCATACCACTCGACGATGCACCGACGATGAAACTTGCAGAAGCACTCGAGCAGGCCGAGCTCATCGCCAACAGCGAACTCCTCGAGGCAGATAACGCACTCGTTGGGCTCGCCATCCGCAGTAACGCAGTCCTTCTCGGTAGCGGCGTACACGGCCATAGCCGGCGCCGGCGGGCCGACGGTGGCAACGCCAGCACCACCGCTGGAACTCGCGCCGGCGCCGCCCGCGGCCCCCGGCGGCGCAAACGGTGGCGCCCGCGCGCCCAGAAACGGCGCGTACGACGGCAGCGACGACCCAGGCGTCGGCATCGGCACGTGGGCCGGCGGTGGCGGCGGCGGCGCGCGGCCGTAGCGGCCGTAGCCGAAGCCCGGGTAAGCGTGCGACGGCGGGAGCGGCGGCGGCGGTGGGAGCGGACGCGCGGGCGCGCCGCACTGCCCGGCGAAGTGCGCGGCGCGCAGCAGGTCGGCGCGGCCGTCGGGCGAGCGCGGTGGCAGCGCGGCGCCGCAGCGCCGGCAGGGCTCGAGGGCGGGGGCGCCGGCCGGCGGTGGGGGTGCGTAGGGCGGCGCGCTGGGGGCGAAGGACGCGCGCGCGCCGCGCCCGCCGTACATGCTTGGGTGCGCGCTGCTGGGGCCTGCGCTGGGCGGGGGGACCGTTGGGCGGCGGGGGTGGTGCAGCGCGTGGAGGTAGGGCCGGTATGGGTCCAGTGCTGCTTCGATTTCGGCGGATGGTGAGGTGGGAAGGGGTTGGCCTAGACTTGCGGCGTTGCGGTGATGGCGTGCGTGCAGTCCTGGAGGTGGAGGTGGTGGTGCGTTGGTGTGAAGGCGTGGACCTTGGCCGAAGCTGCCGAATTGATCATTGATGGTACCGCCGAACGGCATACCAGGATGAGGCAATGTGTTTGGCAACGTGGTGCTTGGACTTTGCTGCTGGCGATCCGAGGACTGTGGAAACGGAGGAGCGAAATTGGGGTCCGGCACACATGGATTGCAGACCCGAACTCGTTCTCCTCCCCAGGCTGTCGACGCTGAAGGAAGCTCTTCGTCCGCCGGATTACGGACGATGTACTGGCTCGGCAGCGTGATACGATGAGGGGAACAGTTATCGCAGACGACTTTGCCGCATTTTCTAGATGATGTTAGTTCAATCATCCCCGACAACCGAGAGTAGGAGTGCAGTGGTTGAAGTTCCGAATCGTCCATCGTCGAGTAAGAAGCAAGTCCATCTACGTACCGGCAGTGATGACGCCTGAAGAAGAAGGTGAAAGGAGTTCCGCAGACTGAGCACTGAGCGGCCTCGGAATCAGGCTGCCAGAGTGGAATGACAATATCATCGAAGGTTCTTGCCGGACCTGCACTAGGCATTCTGCCTAAGGAGGGAGAGGTGGGTGATTGCATGCTCAGGGACGGGAGACGACCTAGCGATGCAACAGTAGCCGCCGACACGGCGTTGGATGTAGATGTGTCTTGGGCCTGCGTCAAGTCTATGAAATTCGGTCTTGGATTATTGGCGGCAGGCAGCGGCGAGTTTCTTGACCGCAGAGGCACCAGGTGTGGCGAGGTTCCGGCTGTGAGGTCGATAGGCAGGGTGGAAGAGCTTCCAGGCTCGCTGCCTCTGCGAACCGGGCTCTCTGGCGAGGTCAGTCTTCGCTTCCTTTCCAAACTGCCGCTCGATGATGCGAGAGATCCATCGTTCGAAGGAGAGTTTGAATCTTGTGTGTTCGTTCTTCGAGGGGGTGGCGGAGGAACGGCCTCACGCAGGGCCGGCGGAGAGTCCATCGAGGAGCAGAGTTAGGATGTCTGAGACCTGCAACAACCCAGGTGATATTAGTAGCGTGGTTCCAAGGCTGCTACGGCTTGTCAACTGGAAGACATGCTCAGCCTTGAGATCAGCCGCAGGTCGTGTGAGCGACGGGATGGGATGGGATGGTGTCAGGCCGGGAAACAGGAGTGGAACCGGCCAGCGGCACAAGAGAAAACAGGGGTGAAGGGTGGTAAACAACGAGTCCAGAGATGTGCCTTGGGGCCAGCTAGATCAAGGAGAGAAAGAGAAAGGGTGTGGGTGGCAACGACGTGACTCTTGGAGTGAGAGCCGGCGGATTGCAACCGCAGATTCACGAGGTGAAGTGTGAGTGTAGACGCACTTGACGCCCTATCGAGAGTCTCAATTCGTCTCTCACGCCACTGCCGTCAAACTACGTCAAATATGGTGGCTGCATCAAAATACGGTGCATCTGACGCTAAACTTGCTCAACGATGCCAATATAAACACGATCAAAGGTATCAGTTAAATGTGCAATGGATTATCCATACTATGCAGAAGCTCGTTCCATCCATCCGTTCATCCTCAACGCCCACTTCATCCACCACAGGCCGTATCGAGTTCAAAATATATTAGATGAACATCTCGAAAACGGCCAAATAGCCCCATTTGCAGCATTTCAAGTTCCAATACGCCGTAGCTCAAGCTTTTGCTGCCCAAGATTAGCCCGTCACGGCCGTCGTGCGTTGTAAATTGCAGGTAAAACATCGCTCCATGCCATTTGCCATCCACCCAAAAAGCAAAAATCGATACCAGTCTCCGTCGCTGAAGAAAGGAGTCTCCAAAACAAAGCAGCCGTTGCGAGAGAGAGAGGGGGGGAGAGAGCGCATGGAGAAGTCGTAAAATCATGTCGTAACAATGTACACGGGAAAAATCCACCCGTCCCACACCATTCCTTATCCGCTCCGCCAACCGCCCTCCTCACCGCGGCGGCGACCCCACCACCTCCGCGGCCTCCTCGCGCGCGCTGAAGCCGCCCTCGCGCAGCGCGTCCGCAGCGCGGCGCTGCACAACGCGACCAGTGGAGGGCGGACGCTCGGGCACGGCGAACGGCGGCGCGGCCAGCGGCGAAGGGTCGTCGGGGGTGGCGGCGGCGATGCTGGACGCGGCGGAAGGCCGGCGGGCGCGGTCGCTGCCGCCGAAGGGCACGCGCGTGTTGGCGCGCTCGCTCGGCGAGAGGTGCGGCGTGCGCTGGAAGGACGCTGGCTGTGGCGGCAGGTAGGCGTCTGCGCCGGTGTGCGGGCCGGTCGAGACGCGCTTCGAGCTGCGGCGCGGCAGACTCGGCAGGCGAGTCGGTTGCAGGCGGGTGCCGCTGCTGCGCGAGTTCATGCGGCTGGGGAAGTCGAAGCCGCCGGTTTCGATGGGGCCGAGCATGGGCGGGGCGTCGGAGAGGGGGTCGATGGGTGCGTCAGCGCTGCGGCTGGGTTTGGTGGGAGAGTCTTGGCTCGCGCCGGCTTTGATGTTGCTGTCTCGCCGAGGACTGTTTTGGCGCTCCGGACTGTCTCGGTATGGCTCGTGGCCCATGTGCGCCATCTCTTCTTCCTCTTCCAGCTGCATCAGATGCAGAGGCGTGCTTCGGACTACCTCGAAGCCTTTGCCCTTCTCGTTTCGCTTGCCGCCTAAGAAATTCCTGAACCACCCAGTAGCCGATGCGACAGGACTCATTGGATCTGCTGGCCCAGTCTTGAGTCTACGGCTAGGCACGCTGGACAATGGCGGTCCTCGAAGGCCATAGTAGAAGTCTGCTTCTCTCTTAGAGAAGTCGGTGGCATTCCGATATCTTTGATCGGCAGGACCAGCTTCTGGATCTGGCTGCTTGAGGAATGTTGCATTGATCGAACTGCGGCTCTGCGAGAAGCCAGAGTCTTGTGTATCTCGCCTAAAATTGTGCGGTGATTGATTAAATTGCTGTTCAGGACTCGTGTCTACTCCCAGACCCGTTTCACCGCTTGTGAGTGGTTCCAGGGTAGGTCTTCTCGGTCGTGGCGGCCTATAGTATGGATCTGACGGTTCCAGTCCTTTATTTGTAAGGCCACCGGTGGATGTACGCTTCGTTGAATTTCCGATCATGGTGAATGGACTTTGAGCGCCGCCGCCTGGAGTTGAAGGTCCCGGACTGACGGCAGAGACGGTGCTACCAACATCACCCTGGCTGATTTGATCGAATCCACCGCTGCTCCGATTGTCAACGCCGGAACCAGCTTGACCCAGAATCATCGCTGAGCTCGGAGACAAGCTTCCCGCTCTGTCCATGCGATCCGACTTGAGATCCGAGTCTCTAGCCAGCATAGCCTGATCGGATGTCAGACTCGTCCGAGTATTCCTCGATCGGTTGCGTTTTGACAGTTGCCTGACTCCAAACACTTTGCTCAAGCCGCCTCGCGTATCTCTGCCACCAGCTCCAGCCATGCGAGCGAACACTTCGACCAGTGTTTGAACAGCATTCAAAAAGAAGCCGAAAACCAGAACGATGGCATGCAGTAGGAGAATTGCATATCCGATCCAGCCCTTGGATGCTTCCGAGACTCCTAGAGTGGGAGCAAAGGCAATGCTTAGCAAAACCGTGATGAGTCTGACGATGGAGAAGAATGTGTGATAGGCATTCATCGACGTCAGAGATTGAAACGGCCGGAAAGCATTTAGCGTCAATATGAGGATCACCTCACAGATGGCAAGAATGACAAGCTGGGCGATACCAGACGGCTGGATGGCGCCAATGGCAATTCCTCGCATGAAAGTAAGGGCGACGGGAATGAATGCGAAAGGAGCAGCCTCGTCCGAATAGGTATTGTACAAAGGTCCATAGAACATCAGCAGAGGAAGGTGATCGAAAAGGTGGACTCTAGGTCTCGTGGTGAAGATGTGGTAGAAGATCCAGGCCGCGAAGGCGAGCACGGCGATCAGTCCGACAACCGACATGGCAACGACCGAGCTTGGCGAATGGCCTGCGATGACTAGCTGGAAGAGAGTCACGCTGATTATCGGTAGTAAAAAGTAGCTGTAGACGAGTCGCACAATGACACCTCCTGTGAAAGGGAGGTTCTTACTGCGAAGGTCTTCTTGCACATTGTCGGAGACCATTCTGGCAACCCAGCTGATAACAAATCCAAGCTGGCTCAGAACAATGAGAGCACCTACGAGCACACATAGCCAAATGGTCATGCCTGCCCATATGTCCGTGTCGGAACTCATGCCGACGAGTTGGCTGAGAGTGGTAAGGCCGTATGCGCCACTGGTCACGCTGTAAACACCGTCCACCAAGCTCTGCCTGCCAGGGCCGTGCGAAACAAAACTCTCGTTGAACATCAGAACCGACCAGCTGGCTCGGCTGACGACAGGTTGGTAGTATCCCGGATACGAGAGACTCAAGCTACCCGCAAGCACAACGAATTGGATGTACTGCAAGCAGTCGGCAAAACCGGGAGTGACGAGTCGCAGGATGTCCTCGTCGCGGCCATAGTTGCTCGTCCAGTAGAAAAAATCCTTGGAGCTCCACGGACTGAAGCGTGCAGCTGCGATTGTTGCAATGCCGACCAGCGCGAGTACTGCAAGCGGCACATATCTCAGCATTGCTGCCAAATTGCTACCCAGACTTGGAGTGACGTTCGCAGATATGCAGGCAATGAAGGGAGCTGATCGATCCCCGGAGCGGATTTGGATTGTAGGCACGATGGTCGCAAACGAGTAAGAACTATAGAAGTTGTGGGCGAGTGTGAAGGCATGAAGTGCATAAGGATCGCTAGCGTTAGCAAAGAAAAGTGGACCAAGCGGACAGGATTCGTTGATGACGGATGGGCAAAATTGAGCGGCTGGTGCACTGTAGGCGGTGTACGTGAGGACATCGTACTCGGCGAACAACGTAGTGTAATTGACGGTTGCATTGACTATTTTGCCGAAGGAGCTGGTCGGATCGTTCCAAGAGGGATCATTGGGAGGAGGGTAAGGTCCTGTCGTCGCTTGACCGGTGACATTGCCGTAGATGGTGATGTTGAGGTTGTGCTTTGGATCTGTCTCGTTGAAGTGGACGTCGAAGAACAGTGGCACGAATTGTAATATCTGAGGATTGTTGGAGTCGAGGATACCCTCGCTCAAGCAGTCGGTGAAGTTTATGAAGGCCGCTTCGGATAAGGGCGCAAAGACTACCAAAGCAAAGAGCAGAATAGTCTGTAGCAGGCCAAACGCCTTCAAAGGGGAAGAGCACAATGTCAATGCTCTTCGCTGAGGCTGTTGCGCCAGCGTACCGTCGCCGGTCGTCCGCGACTGCTTCAAGGCTTCTCTTGACATGTTCATGACAGCCATGTGGTATCACACTGCTTGTTTGCCCTCAACTACATCGTCCACCGAGTGTAAGATGGCTCGAGCGGTCCTATCGGGAGGCCGGCCGGCGCTCCGAGCCCATGAAGTGCGGAGAGGCGTGGAAGGGAGAGCTGCTGCAGAGGAGAGAGGATTGGAGTTGAAGTGGAAAAGATAGGGTCGACGATTCAACGGTGGGCGGTTGCAACCGGTGACGAGATTTTGAAAAGCTCCGAGCCGCCACTGGGGTGGAGATGTGGTTGTCTGTTGGGTTGGCTTGAGATGCGAAACGAAGCGACACCCGACTCGGGAATGGCGGCGCAGCACAGACGAAGATTCAGGCGTAGATGGCGTGAGCGGCGGGATGGCAAAAGTCGCATTGGCCGTCTGCAAGAAGCGAATGACAAGGGCCAAAGCAAAAACTCCGGCAGCGAAGGCTTATGGAAGGGAAATGGAAGGGAGGAGGAGGACTACGATGTAGACCATCAACTTTTTAAGCGGGGAAGGGAGATGAATGCAAGCAGGACCAAGGCAGCTTAGTGATAGGTTGGCTGGCCTTCATGTCGCAAGAAATGTTGCGAAGATGGGTGGCGGGCAGATTGAGCCAATGGAGCATGGACTGGCCGTGGTCTGAAGCACTAGGGCTGCATCGAAATTGAGGCTTGGATGGAAAGAAAAACACGATCAACCCACTGCAATATGGTGCGTGTACGTGGACGCGGTGTTCAGCTGTCAATATGTCAAAGCCTCGTCATCGCCCACAAGCACATCAACGTGCCATCTTGAGTCAGATGCAAGCATGAGGAACAAGGCAAGGCAAACCGGCCCTACCTTTCGTCCCCTGTTGATTTCATGGCCTGCCATTTCGTTCTTGTCTCTCCGTCTGGCATGGCACGAGCAGGCATTCGGTCAAGTTTTTCGCTTTCACTAAACGAAGGTATTCAGTCAGTACCTTACACTTATTATTAGCTTTCGCTGTCTACAGTACAAGGCAGCCATTTTGCCGTCTACAGTTCCAATCATCAACATGAAGCGTTCCATCCCTTCCAATCCGCGCTAAAGCCCAGCCGTTTTCAAGCGTCAATTAAATAAGATAGCTTTCTTGCGAATGTAAAGATCGCGAGGCCGCCTTGACTTGCCATGTCTTTGTGTCTCTCCAGCCAAGGCTGCGCTGTCGGCGAAGAAGCGCGAACAACGCGAGTACCCAACGCCAATGGCCGTATAACTGCCTATTGCGCGCATGTACATGCCATCTTCTTTAGTAGTGAAAGGTTTGACCTAGTACTGCCCGTAAACTTTTCAGCTAGTGCTACACTATCTACTGCAAGCGAAGTGGCAGTGCTCCCTCACTTTGACGTGTGTCTATTTTTATCCCTACCAAAACACCCCAAATCCAATATTTCCCCCCTTCCGCGCGTGACATTCCGCGCAGTTACCGTTCAGTAATTCGTCCAAGGACAGCGACTTAGAAGTACTGTAGCCTCCAAAATCTTGGCCGACCTAGCCAATCATTTTCGGCAGTCTCGCTGTACATCGACTTCAAGGTGCGCATCCCGAAGTGTCGACTGAATGAGTTGTAAAGTTGATAGAAAAGAAATCGATGTGATAGCATTTGAGACTCGGTCTGCAATTGCTTTGATGAAGTATCAAATTGGACGGCTTGTTGAAGCCCCGAATGCAGTGGTCGACACGTCAACAAGCGAGCCGCGGATCCACGACTGTCAATGGCATCATCCTCGTGATTCGAAACACTATACTGTGGAGATGCCGAGGGCCAGGGCTAGTTGAAATCAACCGATTTGCAAAGCCGTCAACATTGCGTGCATTGCCGATGCAGCAATAAGGTTCAGGCGCTGTCCTTCACGCTCCTCCGCTACCGTTCTGCTGGCCGAGATTAAACAAATTCATCGGCCAGGCTGATGTATCGTCGGTCAGAGCTATGGCGGGCGGCATGGCATCCTGTGTTGAAGCAGGACGACCACCGAGCGCGACAAGCGCAGTCGCCGAGCTTGCATATTCTTGAGTGGCGTTTGGGAATGAAAAGTTGTTTTGGCTCCACCGTAACCAATCGTGGGCCGTCGTGGTCTGCGCCGCATAATACATCTGTCCATCCGACATCGGATACACTGCACTCGGTACTCCATGTGCAGGCTCTGCCGGCTGTGCTGGCATTGTATTTTGGAGTTGGGGGCCTTCGGGTATTGAATAGCGAGGCTGCTGAAATGCTGGCGGGTTCGGGTATGTCTGCGGGTTGTTGACGGACAGATCCGCATACGGATAGCGAGATGTGTGACTCGAAGATGGGTAAGGCGCCTGTGAAGTAGGCAGCCCATTCGGTGGAGGCTGAACGTACTCTGCCTGGCTAGTCTCGATCTTCACGCCACTAGAATTTGTCGCAGAGGGATTCGGAGGGTGATAGTTGGGAATATTAGCGTAAGTGGCTGATGACGAAGGTCGTCGCGTAGGTTGAACGGAAGATTGGTCGTGAGCTTGCGCTGCGACCGTGGCAGTATTGCCGGCAGACACTCGCCTTCGAATTCTCTCCAAAGTTTTGTCAACGACGAATCGTGTTGATTCTGACAAACTATTCCCAGTGCCTTTAATCTGTCAGTCTCTGTTTATGTTAAATATCGAAATGTTCTCACCAAGGATCCGGCCGATCTCTTGAAGATTGACCAGCCAGCGCGACATCTCAGACTCCAGCTTCTGAAGCTCTTGAGCACTGATCTCTTCATTCCTTTGCTCATATATGAAAAGCGTCGTGAAGATTGCGGCGAGGAAAACAGTGATATTGATCCATGGAACATCGGTGGCGTTAAGCTTCTGCATCTCCGATACCACAGCTAGCAGGTTCGAAGCAAGGGTCAGAATGTTGTGCGAGTTCTCCGCGTTCAGTTTGTGATCCGACGACGAATGAATAACCGGATGGCGGAGAAAGAATAAAGTCTCGATTTGCCAGAATTCGATGAAGAGAGCCTGGACTTTGCCTTCTTTACTAGCGAGTGAGAAGTCGCGAAGTTCTGGTCGTAGAGATTGCCGCCACTCTAGTATTTCACTTTCAAAGTTTGTCACCAGTTCGGCATAGACTCGTTGACTACGCCTGGGACCAAACAATGCGCTGATCATTCGACCGGTGATTTCGAGGTTTTGAATCGCTGCTATGCCGACGTGAAAGGAGCAGCTGCCGGGCTCATCAAGCAAATCATCAGGTTCCGGATCTGGGAATTCGATATCAAGGTCGTCATGTCTTAGTCGAATTGGTAACCCCAATTTCATGCTAAGGGCAATGCTTAGGGTATATGCGATCCAAAATATGCGTTTTCTCATCTCTTTGTCGTGATACGTCAACCGATTTCGCTCTTCCTCTGGAAGTGAATTCGCAGAGCGATGGAGATTGAGTTCAACAGCTAGAGAAAGCGCAAGCTGTGAGCATTGCCAGGCCGCTCCAGGTTTAGGAAAGTTGCGTTGCTTTACGGCAATGAGCAATAGAGCTTGCAGATCCGGCAATCGTCTTCTAAGCAGAAGCTCATGGTAGAAGCCAAGGCAATACTTATAGTGAGCGAAGGCATCTTCCATCATCTGCTTTTGTCCGTTACGTAGCGCAAACTGATACTTCATCTCTCCGAACGACATATGAATCATAACTTCCTCAGCCGCGGAAATGGTCTGTGTATCGTACCGTTTGGCACTGTATCGCTTAGCCAGGATATGGAAAAAGTCTGGCTTATGCAATATCGGCGTGAAAGTATTGAGAGACTTCAGATATATGATGGCGAGGTTTTGCGCTTCTTCCAGAGTTGGCGGCAGTGCAGGAACTGAATCTACCTTAGCTTTGCCGAACGCATACTTGAGAAATGTTTCGTAGCCAGTCGGCGATTCAGGATCTTCGTGTTCTCTGGTGAACTTTGCCACGTCGATTTGCATGCCAAACAGCGACAACGTTGTTCCTTTAAGGATGCTAAGATTTTGGTGAGGAGCCGACGAACTCTCACTATCGTCCTCTATTTGCGCATCGCCATAGCGTAAGCCTTTCCTTGTGGTCTGCACCGCTTGGGTATCCCATGATGACCGAGAAGATCGTGGAGGCGCATCGGTCACAGATGCAAACGACGATTGGCCTTGCGCTGTTGAACCTTCGACTAGAAGGCCATGGTCTCGCAATCTTTGCTCCAGCTCCGTCACTTTATCCTGAAGGTATCTGACCTCCCATTCCAAGCGATCGGAGTGACCACGGACGGTGGTACGGCCATTGTTTCGATCAGTGGTTTTGCAGATGAGCTGGGCTTGCTGGCATGGAGCGCATCCGTCCGGGTTGCCGTCGCATTTGATCTTGCGGACCTGATTTGAGAATCGTGTAAGCCTTCTGATCCGCATTGGGGGATCGATCCCAGCCTTGTACAACTTCAAGCAAAATAGACAGCTTTGGACGCGTACCTTGCACCGGTCGCATGCTTGACCGGTTCGAGTGGACAGCGACAACTTCTTTCGCACTGAGGTTGAGAAGTCGTCGTCACTGGGGTTGCGCTTGTTCGTCCCGGAGGCCTCCATGGGCAGCCAGGGCGGGAGAGGGACGAATCCTGATGCGGGTGTGCAAGAGCATCAGTGAGGAAGTGTGCAGGCGAGTTAAGGAAGAATGCAGAAAATAACAAAGGGGCGCATCCTGCGATAGGAAGCGCGTGCAAAGAGGTCGCCGCCGGGGCTGCTGGAGGAGTTGGTTCCGAGCTTGCGATCAGGCAGGCTAAAGTGAGCTGCTACCGTAGTTGGTTTCGACCTCGTTAGACTTTTGCCTCCCACCTGCCACTCGCTTCTGGCCCAACCCGTCAAATCTAATACCACGCATACTTTCACGAGGCTAGATTGTGCGTAGCTTTGCAGGCAATAACCTTTTGAAGCCGTTTACTGCCGAACCGAGATCTACTGTCAGGCCGAGCCCAGATTGCGGCCGTATCCAAGGACGTGCTTTCCAACTTGCCGTTGAACACGGCCGCAATTCCCATCGTCGCAATCAGAATTGATCCGGAGCGAGGTTCTCGGGTTTCTATTGTCGGTGTAGTATAGCCGGCATGGCCCAATCCGATGGAGCATTCAAACCGGCGCTGGTCGTGGTAGATTTTCAAGAAGACTTCTGCCCACCCGTAAGTGATATCACAAACGTCTGCACGGAACTTGAAAGCTCTGACGATGCGCATAGAATGGCTCGCTCGCTGTGCAGGGCGGTAGAGACATTGCGCCTGTAGTCAACGAGCTGCTGTCTCTTCCATTCGTCATCAAAGTCGCCACCAAAGACTTCCATCCTCAAGACCACATATCATTTGCCTCTAACCATCCCCCTCCGAACAACAAACCTTTCGAGAGTGAGATCACGATTGCGAATCCATACAATCCCGAAGAAACAGAGACCACGCGACTGTGGCCAGATCACTGCGTCCAAGGTACCCCAGGAGCCGAATTGATTCCAGAGTTGAATACCTCCAAGATCAACCATGTCGTTGAGAAAGGGCAAGACAAGCGAGTCGAGATGTACTCGGCCTTCGCTGCTCCATTTGTAAACCCAGTAGTCAGCCGTAGCGGGCTCGTCGATACGTTGAACAAAGCGGGAGTCACCCATATCTTCACGGTTGGACTGGCCTTCGACTACTGTGTCAAATTTACGGCAATCGATGCAGCCAAAGAGGGCTTCTCAACTTTCGTCGTACGCGAAGGTACAAGAGCAGTGGATCCTTCAAGCTGGGAGAAAGTTGAATCCCAATTGGCTGAGTCTGGTGTCAAGATGGTAGGTATCACTGGAGACGAAGTCTCACAAGTGAAGAGCCTCGCCTCGTAAACTGAATTTGCACGCATGGGTGGTTCCACTACTATTTTCGGCTCAGGTGCGGGCAAAAATACGCAGCATTCGAATTCGATGGCCTGCGGGAAATCCTACTACAAAATCCAGACTTACCAAGCAAGAGATGAAGCCTTGCCCAGACACGAACGGGTAGTGTGGCTTCATTGGCTCGGAAATTGACGGCACGACAGCCAAAGTTTAGCCTTCATGACTATCAGGGCTTCATAGCGTAGGTGTATGTCGCTAAATTGAGGGTCAGTGAGTGAGTTATACAGCAAGGCGGTCACCAAACAGCCACCAAGAAGCCGCTCTGTCGCGGTATCTGACCCGTTTCGGCCTAGTGCTCATTTCAACACCACTAGGATTTACACATGGCATTATGCTTCGATGAACGAATGGTATTAGGTTACATACTAGATGCCTACGCTACTTCGTGATACTCTGGCGGAGATTGTGGGGCCAAATAAGGTCCTCGTATTCGATGCCCTGCGTAGTGCCTTGCCTGGCGTCGTACAGATCGCTGTGTCGTCCGAGACTTCATAACCGCTGTCTGCCTCGCCCAGGAATAGAGCCTTCGCGATCATTGTCTACTTTCGTAGGTTGTTAATACTGACGATCGTCATAACCGTGTGCGATGATCTATCTTTTCAATTGCGATGCTTTAGGTATAAAATCTGCGCTCGTCCGAATTAATATCAATTCAACATTGTCACCCATTGTCATTTAAAGCCAAGTAATATTGAAAGTTATTGAATTATTTGCGTTCAATTGACCAATTACTTAGATCTAATCAAGCTCTACGGCTGTAGAGCAAGTCATCCGTCATGCAATACGCACTCATAGCCAGCCTTCTGTCGTTGGTAGACAGTGCTCATGCCACATGTAAAGTCGTTCCCGGATCACAGCAATGGCCTTCGACAAAGGAATGGGCAAGCTTCAACAAATCCCTCGGCGGTGTACTCCTCATGCCTCCTCCTCCCGGTGGAGTCTGTCATCCAGGAGAGCCTAACTACAACGAAGCTCTCTGCCCGACTGTCGCGACAGAGTGGTTTACATCCTGGACATTCCACGAGGATAATCCAATCAGCAATGCGTACAATAACTGGAACAACGATTCCTGCATTCCGGATCCGAGCGCTCCCTGCAGTGGCAGTGGCTATCCGATCTATGTCGTCAATGCGACGACTGCAGAACATGTGCAAAAGGCCGTTAAATTCGCTCGGAAGAATAATATACGACTTAACGTGAAATCGAGCGGCCATGACTTCCTCGGTCGGTCCGTCGCGCCTAACTCGTTGTCCATCTGGCTACACTACATGCAGGGTATTAAATTGCACGACTCCTTCGAGCCTGAGGGAGCCAAGAAGGATTGCAATTGTATCCCTGATGGAATCAATGCGTCTGCACCTGCGATCACCTTCCATGCTGGAGACAACCATGGTGCCGTTTACGCGGCAGCTAACACCATTGGCATGGCTGTTCCTGTCGCTGGCGCACCAACAGTATGCTATGGAGGATATGCTACTGGAGGTGGTCACTCCCTTACGGGCGCCAGATACGGCTTGGCAGCGGATCAAGTCTTGGAGATGACGGTGGTCACGCCTGACGGTAAAGTTGTCGTTGCAAATTCTTGCCGGAACTCGGACTTATTCTGGGCCTTGCGAGGCGGCGGTGGTGCAACATTCGGAGTGGTCATTTCGACAACCATGACCCTCAATCCTGACTTGCCAATGGTTGAAGTCATCTGGGGCGGTGTTGTTTCTGGTAACACCTCGGATCACTTCTTCGATGCTGCTGCCTATGCTTTCACACAATATCCTGACCTTCTCGACGCAGGGTGGGCTGGATATGGCGGCGTAACGCTGGGTAATTCTACGTTCCCAACCCAAGGGAGTTACTTTGGCGTGATATGGTTTGGTTTCGGCCTTACCTTGGATTCACTCATTCCATTGCTTGGGCCGATTGAAGCATATGTTAATCAGACGTGGCCTGGAGAGTTCACATTCGGAGCAACTGTCAAGAACTGGACGTCTTATTACGAATACTGGGAGCAAAATCCAGACACCAGCACTCCAATCGGTATTGATATCGTCGTTGGTTCGCGGCTTATTGACAAAACCGCCCTCAGCAATCCTAATTTAAGTGATTATATGAGGAACATTTCCGGGCCGCTCGTTACCTTGTCGCAAATCCTTCTCGGAGGACCTGGAGTGCACAGCAGGCCTTTGAGCCTGAATTCAGTATCTCCGGCTTGGAGGACAGCCTATAGCCACACAACTATAGGAGCAGGATGGTATCCATTCGATACGACAATGCAACAGGAACAGCTGGCAGCTCTGACAGTCCATCTGAATGCTTTGAACGATTTGGCTCCCAATCCCGCCGCTTATGTCAATGAGGCAGACCCATTCGAAGAAAATTATCATGAAGTGTTTTGGGGTGAAAACTATCCGAGACTACTCTCTATTAAGAGGGCGATTGATCCTACCGATGTATTCTGGTGCCGAGCATGCGTGGGCAACGAAGGATGGCAAGAGGTAAATGGTCAGCTTTGCCAGGTATGAAGAACAACAGGTATCGGTTTATGTGAGAAATTAATTGCAACGTGGAAAATAGTCTATGATTTCGGGGAATGGTGTCAACTCATACCTCCCAAAGCATTTGTTCATCAAACCCAAAAACAAAATCGTCCACACTGATATCCCAAGTTGTCCAAGCTTCTTCCTGCGCTTGATTTGTCGGCAATGCTCCATTTAGTTCTAGCCCATGTTCACCTACACGTCCACTCTTCATGTCTGGCGCTGGAGGCAGCGGCTCCGGCCCAATCAGTATCTGGTCTTGCACACCGTTCAAGTTGCCATTCCGCACAGCATTAGCGTGTAATCTTGCAAAGGTATCCCACAGCAGTGACGCGCCTAGGCGATTTGTGATAACCATCTCTCTCAACGGCGGTTGGCTGTCCGTGTCCCTTCGCTCTGCAATTTTAATAAGCTTTTTAATCAGCCTTGCTGCCCTCGCGTGGTCGCGATGATTTGGAATACACTGAAATACCATCTGGGCGTCAAGCATAGCCTGAATGGCGCGAGCGGAGTTCATGTCTCCCAGTGGTTGTTGAGAAGAAAACATGAATAGACGGAAGAGAAACACAGCAGCGAAAAAGAGCGCCGTGAAGAAGTGTCTTGGTAGGAATGGAAGCTTTCCCTGTGCTTGCAATTGCGGTTCTTCTTCCAGAAACTCGGCAAAGCCTTTCATAGTGTCAATCAGTATTATTGCTGAGTCTAGACCACGGAGGAATAGTGTTCGTCTGTTGATACCGGCTTGGTTTTCCACTTGAGAATCTGTTACAGATGGTAGCAGAGTAGATAGTGCGTAGAGATTGAGCTTTGCGATGTGTAGATGGACATCGAGATCAGGGGTCCAATTTGCTGCGTACGTTTGCTTAACAGCATCAAGATTAGCATCGAACATATTAGTGAGCGAGAAATGGGCTTCTTCATTGTCGGTATTCTCTAAGATTATGCTGTAGTTGCATATGGTTTCGTCGATAACAAGACTTGCACGACGGGATAGTGGTAGTGAGCCATTGAGCCGCTCAACAGCTTTACGGACATATTTGAGATGATAAGAGGATGATATTGGAGGAACAAGGCCGCAGAACGTGGCTATTCTGTTTACGAAGTTAGCAAGACGGGTTGCATTTGTGCAGTAAGTTGGGCGGGGACACACCGAGTTCCGATACCAAAGCATGCCAACCATGTCAAACATTGCGTGCGGACATCAATGTGCTCAGACAAATTAGCCCACCTCGGAACATCAGGGTTCCTGGGGATAGGATTATGACAGTTCAATGCTATGCAACTACTGACCGCCACGCCCATATACGTCCATGAAGGATCGAATAAGATTCGCCGCTGCGGAATAGGCCAGAGGCATAGAAGCAGGAACACATGAACTCTTCTCAGTGATCGGATGGCGCCGTTCAGAATGCAAGCCAGGAGCTGTGAATGAGGGTGGAACAAGTCTTCGTAGAGATGATTATGCTTCTCATGATGCTGTGACGCTATCAAGACAATCGTCCAGAACAGAAGTCGAGACTCTGATACAAATCGAGCTAGTGATTGCACGGGTTCCAGAAAAGTTGCATAGGGATAGTAGTGTCTTTCAAAGCTACAATGTTGTCAGCGATTAAAGCAGTAGGGACATCCACATTAGTGGCATAGCGTACTGCCTCAATAACTCAATAACGACCTCTGGAGTCAGAGAAACAGTTCCCAGAACAAAGCTTAAATTCTCAACATCGGTGGACAAGAGCCATCTGGGACTGATTGTGGAGGCTGACGGAGCTGGTGGTTGATGATTCGATGGCGAAGACTCCTCCGCATCGTCATTCTGCGGAGGGCGCAAATTGCTATTTGCAATCTCCTGGGTAATTCTAAGCGGTGAAGCATGTAAGTACTAGTAAGGCGAATTGAATTGAAGATTCACATACCGTCTGGTAGCCACCCGCTTAAACTTCTCACTAAAGTAGCACTCAAATTTGTTGATTCTGCATCTCGAACACGGGTTCGGTGCCTTGATTCTCGCATCACAAGCTGCCTTAGCCTGTCGACAGGCCGTACAAGATCTGGGCTTGCCTACCATATTCTTTGCTACAGGTGCTTACTTCCATACAGAATGGTGTTGACCTCGGAGCTGGATACGATAGACGACTTTCAGGCGCTTGGTGAGGCAACTTCCAAGGCTTTCTTTAGGCAGCATCGTCCCCACATGCAATGGCTAATCGGCCTCGATGTCAAGGATGTTGTACGAAGAAGTGGAGATGAAGAATGCACGAACAAGCTTCACGTTGAACATGTTGCGAGTTCCGCAGTTTCAGTCCGTGTTCGGCTTGTTGCATCGCGTGACTTCTGCCCCCTTCGCAATTCTCGTCTTCTCCATCTTGCGAAAGCCGCACTTTGCACTCGTCAACTACCGAAGAATGACGCGGCATATCAAGGCTATGCTGACCTTGGAAGCAATGATTTACCAGAGAATTTCAAGAGTGGTTAAGGTATGTCGTCGAAGACGGAGTCTCTGGCCCGTAACATCCCAGTACCTTTTGGGATAAATAGACTGGCCTAAACACATAAAGAACGCTATGGAAGTTGAGATAATTCGGCCAAAACGCTGCTTGGTCCTTCGAACTATTTCATCTGGAGCTCAATCTTTCTCTCTGAAGTCAAAATGCAGCTTTATTTGCTCTTTGCCGTAATACTCTTAAGTGCTACATCCGCATCAGCTAATCCTTCTTTAAGATCTCCATATCTCAGGTCTCATTTCTCCACCTGGAGCCCTCCAGGCCCAAATGATGGTCATATAGGGCCCAATATCAAAAAATACCATTTTTGATACTAACTTCCAGCAGCGCGTGGCCCATGCCCGATGCTCAACACTCTCGCAAACCATGGCTTCCTCCCCCATAGCGGTGAAAACATCACGAAAGAAGACACTGTCTATGCCTTACACACGGCTCTGAATATCAATCAAAGTGCGGCAGCGTTCCTGTTCAACAAGGCCATAACTACCAATCCACTCTACCCAAATGCCTCAAACTTCTCACTCATTGACCTCCGTCGCCACAATATCTTGGAGCACGATGCCAGTCTGAGTCGCGGAGATTACTACTTCGGCAACGACTACAGCTTCAACCAGACCATCTTTGATGAGACAAAAAGTTACTGGACAACTCCGATCATCGATGTGAAGCAGGCGGCTTCAGCCCGCCTTGCCCGGGTGCACACGTCGAACACTACAAACCCGACGTTCAGCCTCACACAAACTGGCATCAAGTTCAGCTTCGGTGAGACGTCCGCGTATATCATTGTCCTTGGAGATAGAACGACGGGAACAGTGAGGAGGGCTTGGGTGGAATATCTATTCGGTAAGTACTTGACCTATTGCCAAAGACGACGGTGTAGGGATGTAGAGTCTGACGAGATGTTGCAACAGAGAATGAACGTCTGCCGCTTGCTGTGGGTTGGACTCGACGCAACAAGGAGATCACGCTACAGGATTTGATTAGCATGATGAAGAGAGTTATCAATGCGACTGGAGCTTCGGAAGAGGAGGAGGCTGTGATGATCAGACGAGGTGGGTTGCATGTTGGTATGTAATGATCGTCGAAAGTGAGCCGCAAGAGTGCATAATTCTTATTCCTTAATTCTCTACGAAGACTGAAAATTGATTCGTGGGAGCGGCTTGTTACCGGTAATATGCGGGTCTTTCAAGCATACGCTTTAGGTACTCAATATTCGCTAAATCGAGTCTTTAACTGTCTGCGTTTAACCTCAACTAGATTCATCTTAAAGAGTCTCCAAGCTCGAATACTCTTATTGCCTCTAGATACCCCAAGGCAGTGGAGCAATCTTGGTATTAACTCCGGGTGCAAGCTACAGTGCATGAGCCCATTGCAAGACTGTTAGTTCCAATTTCGTTCCTCAAGGCCTATTTGGCAAACAACTTGAAATCCTTAACGTAGGTACAGCGTTGCTTTCTTGCGGTTGTACCTCTATGTCCTTGGACATTTGATGTCGGTTTAAAGTTTAATGTCTTGTATTTCGAGTGTAAGAGCCATCCTTTGCAAAAGAGCCGTAGATGTCGCGCATAGACTCTCCGCAATATTAAACTCTTTAACACGAGAGATTAGGTTTACTCATGCGTTAACCCTAAATAGTCTGCATTATAAGTTCTCCGCCCATTTCATCCATACAGTGAACACAAGCCCGATATACGTCAATACAAAGCCACAAATCGTGACTATCTCACCTTCCGTGAGTTGCGGTTGATTCGGGTCAAATTGCTTGAGTCCGTATAGCACGAGAACGATCAAACAAAAGATTGAGTAAAGCAATAGAACGAAGAATAGGAACCGATGTACGTGAAATTTCTCTTCCAGAAACAAACCCCAACCCTCAGGATACACGATCGGATCGTCGTCAAGAGACTCCGCTGGTGGATAATTAACAGTAAGGTGCTTTCCAACTTTTTTGGGTATCCTGGAGATGATGTAGTTAGAGCGAGGTTGTCGTCCTGGTCGCTCTTCGTCTGGATGGTGTATCGCGATTGAAGTTAAATTTGGGCCAACCACACCATCAAACGCAAGTGTAGGTTCGTATGGGTCGTCCAGCGCTCCTGCTATCTCGATTTTCCGTCGTAAGCCTTGCAGGAAAAGAGTTGGTGTTCGTCGAAGCCATTCCACCAAACAAGCGTCCCATTTGGCGGTTGCCCAGAATCTCGCATGTACCTTCTTGTCTGCATGATGCGGATTTCGCCACGTTTCGATCAGTGGTCGCGCGCCGACGGGAGGGGAGGAATCTTTTGTATAGATCCATATCGGTGGCCCGTTCCCTTCTGACGCCTCAAGCGGCGGCCAAACATCATAGTCACGGACATCAGCACTAGCATTCGGAGGTATGTCAGTGATGTTAAACTGTAAATGTAAGTTACAGGCTAATAGCGTGGCGGTTGAACCCTTACCTTCACGACACGTACCGCACTCACTTGTCTCAACCTATAAAATCGGTGCCGTGAACTTGAAGCTATATAGTACTTCTCCCTGAGCCCAGAAAATAGTGTAAAGTCGGTTCTCCGCATCTGTGCATCTAAATGGGCGTATACCAGATGTCCAATATGATTGTCGAAAAGCCCTAGAACCCACAGTCCATTGCGACTTAGTTCTAGCCCCTTTCTACGGGCAGATGATTCTAGATCAGTCGATGGTGACGAAGTTGTGTCTCCCGCAGGCTGGTTTCCCGCTGGTTTTGAAGTGCCAGGTTGTGACGGTACTTGGCTTGATGAATCACGGTCGATCCGACCCGTTGCTTGAGCGCTTGTGTCGGAGTCCTTTGCTGTTCGAAATTTGTTGTCATTATCTAGAGGCTCGTCACTCTCATTAAGCCGGTCATCAAGAGAGATAGATTCCTTCTGGCTTTCATTTTCGTTGGCTCTAATGTCGTAACGGCCCTGGGGGTTGCAAGCGTCTGTAGGAGTTAGTAAGTCGTGAGCTGAGAGCAGAAGCATAGGAGCAACGCACCTTGAACAGCCTTTTCATGCGCCGAGGTGGATAGTAGAATTCCTATTAATAATACGAAAATCGACAATGAAAGTCCACAAAAGCACATCACCAGAAAGACCCACTCTAGATATGTCTTCATTGATAAGGCCGAACTGAGCAGCGTGACTAACCCTGTGGTCCAAAAAAGTGGCTTATAGAGTATGATGGGATAAGTTTCGTTGACTGCTTCCGGCTCTGTGCGATATTGGTCGTTCAGCAGTTTCTGCAGTTTTGCAACAGCACCTTGCTGAATCTCGAAAAGGTCGTCGTGAAAGGAAATTCCACAGTGCTATCATTCATATTAGGACAAGTTATATCCGCAGCTAAAGCACTTACGCAAGTCCAGCGCACTCGCTTTATGACAGGTCGGAGTGGCTCTTCGCTACCTGGAAGTACTCGCAGAAGTAGTTGACAAGCGCTTCTCCACAATTTCTGCATTGAAGGTGTAGTGACCTCTTTCGAAGAGGCTTCTGAGCTACTTTTGATAGTTGGTGGATCCGGCAGAACGGTAGTCGGTGTACGGACCGCGTTTTCCATTCCATTCAGAAGTTGCTCAAATGGATCACTAGCTATCAGCCAAACTTTGATCGCTTCCAAATTCACGTAAACTTCCCCAGTATCCTCGTCGTCGGATTCAGCCTCTAGACCAAGGATTGATCTTTCATCCTCCGTGGTTGCCGGTAAATGGGATAATCCAGTAACTGGACGAGCGGTATGTATCTGAGGCTCGCTTTTCATTTCACGACGTTCGACTTCTGAAATCGGTTGCTGGGTTATACCCTGGCTCAGATATCGCTCTAACAGGAGCAATCTGCCCTCTCCCCCTTCTTCTGCGACATCGCGAAGTGGAATTTTAGACGTGTCGAAGTAATCAGACATCAGAAGCAACCGCCGAGCAATTTGAACCGCCCTATCACCGGCCATGATGGCGGCGACCGTCTGGGTTGCAGATTTGGCAACGCATTTCAAAGCTTCGGAATACTCATGCAGAAGTTCGCGGTACAAGTACTCAAACCCGCTCGGACCCTTGCGGTCTAGCAAGCGCTGAATCAGAGACTTCATTCTGGAATTGCTGAAGAAAAGTTTTGCGTATTGTTCCGTAACGGTCTCGAACTGCAATGAAATCGACGAAGCGCTCGTAGAGGACAAGCCTTTACTGAAAATACTCTCGGAGTATGAGTATCGTGAAGAATTTTCGCTGAGCGTCTCAGCGCTATCGGGTTCGTATAACTCTATAGGTTCTAAATTTTCTTGTGATTCAACAACTTGAATTGCTGAGGCTTGTGGGTCACGTTTCTCCGTTAACTCCAACAGCTGAGTAAGAGCTGAAATCTGATCGGTATTGATCAATTGCGAAGACTTGACATATTCGACCATGGTGGAGTGGACCAATTTGACGTTATCATCACCATGAACTGTCGGAATGAAGGCATTTGGAACAAAGGTCCAAGAGCCATACTCTGAAATCTCTTCTCTTGTCGATAAGTGATTCAGTAGACTCTCCAAAGCTTTAACTGTCAAAGGACGATTAGAGAATGCGACAAAAGCAACTGCGATTTGATCGCTCTCGCCCAAACGTTTCCATTCAAAATCATAGTAGTCTTTCAAAGACATTGGTAGACGGTCCACGACAAGTCTCATGTCTTTTACTGATGTCTGGCGTTGGACTTGCGCAAGGATTAATTCCGTCCAGAGAAACCTTTGTAGTCAATCAGCATGCTGGCTGCATCTTGGGCTGCTACTAACTTACCATGTGGACGACTTTGCCGCGATGACATTTTCCAATCGTTCCAATGCCTCAGGCCGATTGAGCAGATGCCGATTGAGAGATAATCGGGAATGGACATAGTACTCGATATCTCGATTGATCTCAGTTTTCATGTCGCTAAGTTGAAGTCTGTTCTGGGCGAATTTGAATGCAATAGGAGTGTTTCGGGAGAATATCATCCATCTTAGGTTGGCAGCATTAAGTCCATTTAGAAAGTTCAACAAGGTGATGCCTGTTTCGGAGTCAAGTTCATCAAAACCGTCGAGCACAACAGTCACCTGAGGTGAGACTCGTAGAGAGGTACTGAATATTGCACGCAACGCGTTTCCATCAGCAGGGAAGCCCTTCCTGGATTCGAATATTGAAACGATTTGACCAAGAAGTTCTGGACTTCGTTCAAGCAACTGACGGGCAATAGAACCCAAGATTTTCTCGAGAGACAACGGTTCGCCTTTGGTAACGTAGAAATAAGTCAGTCCAGTTGCATCTCCAGATTGCAAATCGTCCACTACCATGGAACTACTATCGTCAGCAAAATCCTTAATATAAAGAGGGTAAATCTTACCAGATGACCGACTTTCCGACTCCAGCTGGAAAGAACGTTAGAGGTGGAGTATTTAATAGTAAAGACCATAAAGATCTCGCGGAGCAGCTACATACGAATTCCGAAGACCATCAAAGAACCGTTAGACGCATTTTTCCAATTGACGTACTCATGCTCCTGTATAAACCACTCACATGTTCCAGGAAGCCTCTGACTCGCCTTCTGAGAATGAGCAGCTTGGAAATCATATGTCGAAACCCAATCTAAGGTTTGATCTCGAAGCTGACGTGCACTTTCCTTTTGAACTGCGTCTCCATAAGTCACCAGTTGTTGGAGAGTTAGGTCCTGCAATCGAGACAGCTTGTTTTGAACGCCTTCGAGATTGTCTCCAGTAGCAGTTACGCTGGCACTACGAACTACTCAGAATATCCTCTAAGAAGCCTAAAGAAGTGAGCTTACTGTAGTAAGACTGAAAAAATTGTAGAGAAGGTCGCCTTATGTCAATCTAGTTCCGTTCGAAAGTGCTCAAGGCGAGGCTTGGCCAGAAAGTACTTTAAAAGATTGAGTCTCCTCGATCTTTTATCGAAGAGCCTCGCGTGCTCATGCAAAATTGACTCGCAAGTGGACTGGCATAACAAGATTACATTCCTGAGGCTGGTGTCGAGATGGATCGATTCTGCTTGAATTGGAAGTTTCGGTATCGCAACGATCACCTCCTTTAGGGCGGCAGTCTCAACCACAAGCTGTCGCAATTCTCCCGGAAGATTCTTATAGTTTTGGAAGACACCTACAGTACTTTCAACCAGTTGAAGGAGACTAGCTATACTAGCCACGAAGGCGAGAGAGTCCATGGCGAAATCAGTCTAGAGAGATGACTTGACAAAATTCTATGCGTTTGGGTGCGTTTTCTGATGGAATTTATGACAGGACAGGCTTCCGCAACTGTTGAGGAAAACCGCCACCAGATTACCGACTGCGTCTCGGTCACTCATTCGGGACTAGGCCTGGCGCTTCCAAGATGTTGGGCGCACGCACTTTGGTCCTCGACTGTTTGATGCAATTGAGTGATGCTTGTAGAGATAGTTAATTATTCAATTCCACAGAGAAGATAGGTTCAGGCCTCTCCATATACTAGCTGCAGTTCAAACTGATTTAGCTCTCGTGTTTGAGATGTATTGCAGCCGTAATGGCTATGTACCTTATTATATTGTAGTCTCAAGGTTTAAAGCGACAGAGCGTGCCGTCTCTACAAACTTTACCGTACCCCGCTAAACCGTCGTTACATGGCGTCTCATGATAGAAATTTATTGCGCACGACGTCTTGGCAAGTACACCTCGACCTCTGCAACCCAAGCTTTGCCATCCACATAGATCTTCATTTATTGTCCAAACCAGCGTTCTTCCATGGTAAAATCGCCGAAAGAGCTTCCGTTCGAATATGCAAATGGTGCTCCAGCTCTCATGATTCCATTGAGTGCCCATAGATCGCGACCAGAATTCAGAAACTCGGGAGTCATTGGCCTCCAGAAGTTTGGATATCCTGCCTTGAATTCACCAGAAATGAGCTCGCCCCAGCAAGCTCGACCGCGTCCGGGGTTGAAGGCTTTTTTTCCTCTTTCCGAAGATGTTACCATATCAACTAGAGGACAGGCCTTGCCTGGTCTGATCAAAGACTTCGGCACGCCGCCAGCGCATCGAAAATCAACATTTCGATTCGATTTGACCGAGGATCCTGAGGTGCAAAGAAGACTTGGCGGATGGTCTCGACGTAACAGCTTATCCACCGATGAACCAGAGGAACGACCATCATTCGAAAGACGTCAAAGCGAACATGCTGCGAAAATCTTGATGACGCCTCAGATGAGGAGTCAGAGACTCATCGGACACAGCAATCCCAGGTATAGATGGCAGCAGTACTACAAGTCTGAAGACGAACTCAAGAAGATGAAAAAGCCAATTCGAGAGTACTACGAACGTAACAATTACCTGATCCAACAGTATCTGTTCATCGATCGGCTCCTGGATTCCTCTTTGCCGCATGACTTGATCCAAGAATACAACCAGCCACTTGGGCGGGCTTCAAGTAGAGTAAGTATTCCTTCAACAATCGGTGAAAGTCCAGTGACAGCACCGATCCCCATTGCAGGGTCGATGGGCGATCATTCGAACTTTACCGTCGAACCGGAGTCCGTTGGCTCTGCTAGCAATGGAGAAGCCAAGCCCTTTCACAAACTCAAACGCACTCCGAAGGATCTGTACAAGATACCAGAAAGGAATGAAAACACACCTCTGCTTCGACCACCGTCTCAAGATGGAACAGATGAATACCCAGACCTGCCGGATTGGGAGCCCGAAGACGACACAGACAGCGGCCACCGAGACGTCACTATCGCAATCTACATGAATCTTGCAGCCAACACTGCCCTACTGGCAATGAAGATTGTCGTGACGGTCCTCACATCTTCGGTCTCGGTGTTGGCGAGTTTGGTGGACGCGGCATTGGACATGCTCAGCACGGCCATCATCTGGACCACGACGCGGCTGATCGCGCAGCCCGACCAGTACAAGTACCCGGTTGGACGACGGCGCCTGGAGCCCATCGGTGTGCTAGTATTCTCGGTAATCATGGTCACGTCGTTCGTGCAGGTTGCGCTTGAGGGTCTGAGCCGCCTGACGGGCGACGACCACAAGCTCGTGGAGCTGTCCGTCACTGCAATCGTCATCATGGCCTCGACTGTGGTCATCAAGTTGTTCTGCTGGCTCTGGTGCCGCCTAATCAATAACTCGTCGGTTCAGGCGCTGGCTCAGGATGCTATGACGGATGTCGTCTTTAACATCTTCTCCATTATCTTTCCCATGGGTAAGCCATTGCACTCCTTTTGCTTAGCCGAACATCGCAATTAACCGCAGCCCAACAGTCGGCTATTACGCGCGCATCTGGTGGCTGGACTCACTGGGCGGCATCCTGCTGTCGCTGTACGTGATCCACAACTGGCTGCAAACGGTATCCACACACATCCGGAACCTGACGGGGGCGGCGGCGACGGCGGACGAACGCAACGTGCTGCTTTACCTGACGATGCGCTTCGCCAAGACGATCCGTAAGATCCAGGGCCTGCAGGCGTACCACGCCGGCGACAAGCTCAACGTTGAGGTCGACATCGTCCTCGACGGGAACATGGCCCTGCGGGATTCCCACGACCTCGGTGAGAGCTTGCAGTATGTGCTTGAGAGTGTCCCCATTGTTGATCGTGCGTTTGTTCACCTTGATTATGCGTCGTATAACTTGCCTACCCATATGCAACAGTAGAGTTTACAGGTGTGAGAGGTTTTGATAGGGTGAAGCGCTTGATGATCGATTTTAGATTTTAAAAGACGGACCAGGTCACCTACATGGACCTGAAGTTTTTATGCTTTATGCCCAATACACATGATTCTCACCCCGGCGTCATGGACCTTAGAGCTGGATTTCTACTTTTCTTGATAAGGTATACACCAGAGCTTCACAACCAATGCTGCGTTCCGCCTTCACGACTTGTACTCTGGAAATACATTCTCACGGCTTTAATATTAACGGCCTTTTTCTCAAACATAGCACTTCATACTTTGGCTCACATAGAGAGTAGAGCGGAGTGGAATACTCTCATCGCACAGGAACTGTTATTGTCACGCCCGAGCGAACCTTCACCTCTCTATCGCTTCGTGGCCCTCTTATGTTCCGAGAGTGAAGTCCAGCGCGTAAATTGACCTGTCCGTTTCATGCTTCGGCCGTGACTAGCAGGTCTCATGGCGCGCTGACATTCAGCTAAGCATCTACGTGCTGTGCTGCATGCACACGGCAAATGAAAGGAATTGAGGATTACGTGCTTTTGTTTGCTTGTGCAACTTATGCGATTGGAGGGCTATATACACGCGATGCCACGCGGCAAAAACGCCAATTTCATTTCCCAACGCCAGGTGTTGCCCATTAAAGATGCAGGCCATGCATGTCGCCAGCGCTGTTGCTGGCCGTTGGTATGCGTTCCGATTCCAGTGGTATGAAAAGCAATGATTTTTCTTTCAGATAAAAGCAAACTAGGTTTATTGATAACGCCAATTAATGAGTTCAGGGTATAGAATATCCGTCAAGCGGATGAGGTTCTTCTAGGGTTGTCGCAAAATGTTGTTTCTGGTGAGACTATTTCGATGTTGCCGCCATCCACCATGCTCCTCCAAACATGCTGACAACCACAAGCGTGGTGAGAATACCGGCGCCGGCTTTGTCGCCCATCGTAATAGCGTTGAAAACGATGGGATCGGAGCTTGTAGAGCCACCGGCCGAAGGGTTGCCTATGCTGGTACCGCCAGTAGAGTTGGTGAGAGGGCCGGGTACGGAAGTGATCAGGTTTGCTTGCACGACCTGAAGAGCGGCGAGCTGTTCACCGACACCGAGGTTGCCGTCATTAGCTTGCTTGGTCCACTCGAGACCACATTGGTTGCCATCGGCGCCGGCGGTGCAGGTTAAAGCAGCGGCCTGCGCGGAAGCTTGGAGGCGTGGCATCGCCCACTCTTCGATGAAGGGTGCAACCTTGGTGGCGGCGGCCATCCAACGAGAAAGGTAACCCTTGAAGGACTGCTGATCAGTGTCACACTTTCCGGTGGACTCGCATGCCTGCTCCATCATTACGTTGGCTGGGTTGGTAGAAAAGAACACCGACGAGGCGTTCATAATGCCTTGAGCGACATTGTACCATTTCGTCTGTTGCGCGCCTGTGGTCTGTGAGAGCAGAATTAGCTGAGGCTAGAAATGCTTTAATAAAGGTACGTACCACATTCCACATGGTTGCAGCACCAAGCAAGTAAATGCCGGCGTTGTATGTCCACTGGATTTGGTCGATAGAAGTGCAGTTTGCAGTGTCATCGGTGCCGTCGAAAAATTGATAGCTGCTGTCCATGAGGCCAATGCCAGCGACCCAGTCAAAAACTTTCTCCGCCCAGTCAAGGTAGGTCTGATTGCCTGTGTACGCTCCTAGGCGAGCACCTATGCTGAAGAAGCAGCCATTGGAGATTGAATTTTTGTAGTTGTAGCCGTTGTTGAAGGTGAAGATCTGCCACCGTAATCCACCACCGCAAGTCGACGTGTCCCATCGGCCGGCATAATCGTTGAAGACGCCCTGAGCGAGAGCCAACCATTGGGGTTGGTCGGCGGGCGGGTTAGGGAAGTTGAGTTCCGCGGCAGACATGGCAGCCATTGCCCAGAAACCTTGATCGTCGTTTCCTTCAGTCTTGGTCTGGTTTGGAGGCATGTAGTCGTTAGTGGGACCGACTTGCCACAGCATGGCTTGAGTTGTGATGTCGTTGTAGGTTGTGTCGCCAGTGTAATACCAGTAGTCTATCAATGCTCCGAAGAAGGCGCCAGCTTCCCACCAGTAATAAGGAGATGGTAGGTTGCCCGGGACATCGCCGGTGTTGTTGCCAGTGTAGTATTTCACCATGCCATATGCGATGGTTGATGCGGCTTGCTTAATGGACTCTGCAATGTGAGCATTAGCACGTGCGGACCTAGACGTCAGGATAGAATTTACCGGGTGAAGAAATGTCGAGACTGATGGCAGCATGAGCAGTGCCAGCAGCGGCCAACATGCCAGCTGCCAGCCGTGAAGAAAACTTCATTGTAGATGGACGTGTGGAGGTTGATGCTTCGGGCCGTACGATCAACGGTTATTGGTTGGGTGAAACGAGTGGTGACGCGGTCAACGCCAGCGTCAACAGGTCGAATTGAAAGGGGTTGGAAAAGTCGAAAGTAAAGTGTTTTGTCTTCGATTGCTTCAAACTGAAGCTTATGGATTTCTCCGATGGATGATATTAAATGTCGTATGCTCAAGAGGCGAGCAAGGGACCTGGCACAGTGAAGACTTGGCAACCGTGGTGGCTTGCGAATGGCAGAGATCAGGGCCTGTCTAACGATGGTACATGTAGTCGTCCTATACGCAGCGAACGGACGCGACGAGGAAGGCACGAAGATAAGTTGAAGAGTTGAAGTGAAAACGAAGAGTGAAAATGGAAAAGAGTTGGTAAACGGCGAAGGAGGGACGGGACAGTAAAACACAGCGGGTATGCTTGCGTTTTGCGTCGTCAGTCGCATCCAGAGAAAAGCAGAAGGGCAAAGCTCAGACCAGCCAAAAGCTGCGTAAGTGTGTATTGACTGGCTGAAAAGTTAAGCATTCGAAGGCGAAACCGACTGCTGCGCCCCGCCCGCTAGTCACTTTGCAGTGTATCAATACCACGTTCCATCCAAGATCCCCAGACACGACCTTCCTTTCATCTGGCGTCGATTCTCTGCGCGTTTGAAGGTTGCTTCAGAACCTGCTAATTCACCACTGCTACTGGACGGCAAACGTAACATCCGAATAACGGGTCCCTACTCATTGCACTTTAATTGAATTGCCATCCGATACTCTCCGCTGCCTCACCTTTTTGTATTTGATTAATTTTGTGCTATTCAGCTTTGGGGTTCGTGCCGCTGCTATTTATTGAACTTATCGCCACCGCCATCCGCTGAGCCCCGGCACGATGGCGGAGGAATGTTGAGGCCTGCCTTATTGGCGAACGACAATTACTGTAGCTACGAGTTGTCGCAATAATATCTAAAACATTCCAATACGCCGTGCTGTGCGAAACGCTGGATTTAAGAGCCTCGAGTCACGTGATTGCCTCGGATTCGCTGGATTTGGCCTGCCGCCTCAGTGCTCGTACTAGTTCTGGCCTCTTCATCTGCCAACCCCATCGTCAGCCCCATTGTATTCTCCCCAATCCTCAACCTCAGTGACAATCCTCATCGACTCCGTCCAAGTCGCCTTCCCTTCCGCATCCTGCCTGCCTCTGCTTGTCATTCGACCGCCGTTGATCAGGCATAGCCGTCGCCGTTCCTGAGCCGCAGTCCCTGACGCCATCCGTTTTACCCTTCGGCCTCCGCTCGACTCCGTCCTCCAGTCTACACTTACAAAAGCCATCTGTCTTTGCTCTCTATCGCCGTTAACACACAGCCGCGAACCTCACAATCCACTCTACCGCATTTTCTAATTTCGACAACCCCTCACAACCACAATGTCCGAAGGCCAGCCATACGATCCGTACATTCCCAGTGGAGGCAACAATGCCAGCTCTGGAGGACAAGGCGGAAACAGCCGCACTGCGGCTCTGCAAGCTGTAAGTTTTACTGATGTTTGGATACACTGCTTCACTTGGACGACGGCTTCAACTCTACCTTCTGCGCCATTTGGCGCCGGCTGTCATGCTCCCATGCTCCAGCTGCAACGAAGCCCAGAGTGAGAGTCGTCATCAGTGGCAGCCCGTGTCAATAGAATTCGTGGTTTAGAACAACATGCTGACAAGCCGTATAGGAAATCGACAGCACCGTAGGCATTATGCGCGACAACATCAACAAAGTATCGGAACGTGGCGAACGACTCGACTCCCTCCAAGACAAGACTGACAACCTTGCTGTTTCTGCCCAGGGCTTCAGACGCGGTGCCAACCGGGTGCGGAAAGCCATGTGGTGGAAGGACATGAAGATGCGCATGATCATCATCGGAGTTGTTGTCGTCCTCGTCATTGTTGTCATTGTTGTCCCAATTGCTTCCACCCACCACAAGTAGAAGCCGGTCGAAATGGTGGGTGTACGATTTCAAGGAGTGGGTGGGCAGACGAGACTAATGAAAGAAAAACACAAAAAATGACGCCGTCGCATCCTCGATGGCTGGTGGTCAAGATGTATGTAATTCGAGCCAACGGGCGCATTCGGAGTGTGATGTGATGGGTTTGCGTTCTGGCCTTGTAGATTCCCTCTTCGAACCAGGATCCATCAATTTCGTGGTTGGACTACCTTATGCTCCGCGATCACATTCGCTGTGGTACGAAGTGTTTAACGAATTAGAAACACATTTGCTTGAAATCATGCCCAAGGTTCATCACTCGTCATATAGCAAAGTGCTAAGCAGGCAAAGCGACACCATAGCAGTATTTGACAGGCAGTACCAACTACATTAAAACAATATAATCTCGAATTGGTTATCAAGGTGGTCTATACGTAGGGTGCAACACAATAGCATCAAAGGCATTCGATGCGATGAGTCTCTGATTGATCTCTGCTTGGAGAGTTGCACAATGCAAACCTACAGGTTTCGTGAACGGGCCATAGCACATCAATCGCGATCCAAAAGTGGATACCGCCCTTGATAGGGGATCATGTGCGGCATGTGTGATAAAAAATTGTAAAATTTCTTGCCTTGCGCAATGGATGGAGGTCATGCAGCAGGGCAGGCTGCTCCACTCAATGCCAAACCGGGAGCGAAAAACGCTGCAAAATTTGCGATGCCTCGCGTGAGTTCCCAAGCCAGCCCTGCGCTACACTACTGTACTTCCCTTGCCCCGCACTACTCCCACCTGCCAACCCAAAGAGCTCATCACTCACTCGCTGTGGGGACGAGAAACAATTTGCGACTGCACAGAAAAAATATTCATCACAACCTTTCCACCCTTCCCACCGGGAATTGACCTTTCATCGTTCCCTTCTCATGTTCTAAGCCTACGTCTGAGGTTCATTCGTGTACTTTCGATCTTTCCGCACCTCTGTATTCGACTCGATAGCGGAGCTTTTCGCAATCCGTCGTCGACGGCACTTCTTAGCCGTTGACTCACGAGCAGTCATAACCAGTCTGAGAACCAGCAACATCTACCTACGTCCCCTCCTCGCGCACTATGCCTTCTCTCGTCCGCTACAATGCATCTCTAAAACGTCTAATCCCGTCTTCCCGTCGCCTCCTCCAAGACTCCCACGCTCAGCTGATTTGTCGGGCCTCTGTTGGTCAAGTACAGCGCCGTCGATATGCTACCATTGAGCCTCAGCAGTCTGCACGGTCCGCCGTCGTGGGTGTGCTTAGCAACATCGGCTCCAAGAGGGAGATCCAGCAGTACCTCGCTCAGTTCAGCTCCGTATCCTCTCCGCAGTTCGCCGTCATAAAGGTCGGTGGTGCGATCCTCACAGACCATTTGGAAAGCTTGTGCTCTGCACTATCCCAGCTGTATCATATGGGATTGTTCCCAGTCATCGTGCACGGTGCCGGTCCGCAATTGAACAAGTTGCTAGAAGCCGCCGGTGTCGAGCCCGAGTACGAGGAAGGAATCCGTATCACCGATGGCAAGACCCTAGGCGTGGCAAGAAAGCTATTCCTGGAAGAGAATCTGAAGCTCGTCGAGGCTTTGGGAGAAAGAGGCGTGCAAGCTTGGCCCGTCACTGCCGGTGTTCTGACAGCTGACTATCTCGATAAGGAGAAGTACAAGTTTGTCGGCAAGATCACCCACGTCAACAAGACTCCTATTGAAGCTGCTATTGCACACGGCGCCTTACCTGTTCTCACATCCATGGCAGAGACGGTGGATGGCCAAATCTTGAATGTCAACGCGGATGTTGCTGCTGGTGAGATCGCACGTGCGATTGAGCCGCTGAAGATTGTGTACCTCTCAGAAAAAGGAGGCCTCTTCCACGGTGTCACTAACAAAAAGATCTCAGCCATCAACTTGGATGAAGAGTACGAAGATCTGATGAATCAGTCCTGGGTCAGATATGGTACACGCTTGAAGATCAAAGAAATGAAGGCTTTACTTGACGACCTGCCCAAGTCTTCTAGTGTTGCCATTATTCATCCGGATCATCTCCAACGAGAGCTATTTACGGACACTGGTGCTGGCACTCTCATCCGGCGAGGTAACAAGCTGCATACTATCACGTCCCTAGCAGAGCTCGGCGATCTAGAGAAGCTGAAACATGTTCTCGTCAGGGATAGAGATGGCATGGATGCATCGGCTGTGGTTGAACGCTATTTGGAAAGTCTCAGTCAGAAGCCATTTAAAGCTTACTTCGATGAAAACATGGAAGCTTTGGGCATCGTCTTGCCACCTGGCCAAGGCTCGTCAATAGCACATCTGGCAACCTTCACGGTCACCAAGCCTGGTTGGCTAACAAATATCGCCGACAATGTTTTCCAGAATCTGAAGAAAGACTATCCTAAGCTAATGTGGACGGTCAATCAAAACGACGAGAACTTGACATGGTTCTTCGATCGTGCAGATGGAAGTGTCTCAAAGGATGGAGACGTGCTATTCTGGTATGGAATCGACAGCCTCGATGAGGTACGAGAGCTGATGGCGGAGTTTACTCAACACGGCCGACGTATGTTTGGCGACATCAACCTCGAATCTCAGCTTCACCGAGCGGCCAGTGAAGCCACCAGGATACGATCAATCGCAGAGGAGAGGCAGCAGCAGCGGGCATATTCGACTGTTGCACTGTCTCAAAGAGCGACATCAAGCTCATCAGCACAAGGAAACCAATCCCTTGCACAATCACCAATGCCCTTCACCCAATCCCGCTTGTTTCGACGCAAGCGTGCTCAATTTGGGCCTGCCCGTACATACGCCACGACGTCAGCTCCCACTTCAACTAACCCTAACCCACCTTATGGTAACAAGCAGAAATCACGCAACTGGCCGGCCAAGGTTGCCCTTATCGGCGCGCGTGGCTACACGGGTCAGGCCCTGATCGACCTCCTGAACCGGCACCCTAACATGGACCTGCGACACGTGTCGTCACGCGAGCTAGCTGGCAAGAAGCTGCAAGGATACTCGAAACGGGAAATCACGTACGAGAACCTGACGCCCGAGGACGTGCGGCGGATGGCTGAAAGCAAAGAAATCGACTGCTGGGTGATGGCGCTACCAAACGGTGTCTGTGGACCATTCGTCGAAGCCATCAACGAGGGCGACGCGACCGGTGAGCAGGTGATCGTGGATCTGAGCGCCGACTACCGCTTCGACGACAGCTGGACATACGGGCTGCCGGAGCTGGTGGACCGCGGAGCGATCGCGCAGGCGAAGCGCATCTCCAATCCAGGCTGCTACGCGACGGCGGCGCAGGTGGGCATTGCGCCGATCCTCGACTTCGTCGGCGGGCAGCCCACGGTGTTTGGTGTTTCGGGCTACTCCGGCGCCGGCACCAAGCCCAGCCCCAAGAACGACGTGCGCCTGCTCGAGGGCAACATCATCCCGTACTCGCTGACCGACCATATCCACGAACGCGAGATCTCGCGCCAGCTCGGCACCGACGTGGCCTTCGTGCCGCACGTGGCCGTCTGGTTCCAGGGCATTCACGTAAGTGCAACGAGGCTGCTGCAAGGGCAGAAAGGTTTCAGATGGCTCAGATCTAACGGGGCTGCAGCACACGATTTCGATACCGCTCAAGCAGGAGATGAAGGCGCGCGACGTGCGGCAGCTGTACCAGGACCGCTATGCCGGCGAGAAGCTGATCAAGGTCGTCGGCGAGAGCCCGCTGGTCAAGAACATCGCCGGCAAGCACGGCGTCGAGGTCGGCGGCTTTGCCGTGCATAGCAGCGGCCGCAGGGTCGTCGTCAATGCCACTATCGACAATTTACTCAAGGGTGCCGCTACTCAGTGTCTGCGTAAGTCACTACCCATCTGTTGCTGCTTGTTTGATCGTCACACGTGTGCGCTGCTAACGTTGCATCAGAGAACATGAACCTTGCCCTTGGATATGGGGAATACGAGGGCATTCCGCTTAACTAATGGAGACCATCGTTCGACCTGGAAGGGAAAGGAAGACAATTCAAAAGTTTTGGGTTCATTTTTTCTTCTTCAGTATTGCATGAAGAGGAGCGTATGATACAAGGTTTTGGAACCCTAGCCTCGTGTTGGAGAACCCTAGTGTAGACGTCACATCGTCGTTAGGCGTTCGTAATATCCATTCGTCTTTGATTGGTGAGAATAGACGTTCACATACGGACGCAACTTCGATTTGATGGCGGAAAGGCCCTACTCGATGGTATCCATGTGATTGCTGTGATTTGCGTGCACTGCCCACTCCATCTTTTTGTCCACATGCAGGGCTGCGGTACAGCGTGGTAAAGTGCGAATAACGGCCTCGTATGCGGCCGCAGCGTTGCATACGAGGCTTTCCCCGATGCCTGGGATCGACTGCTTCTCGAATGATCCCGCTTCCATATCCAATACGAGAGGGGAGCACGTTTTCCAAAACGTGGATCCCGGTGTTTCAAATAATCGCGAGCAGTGTAAGTGAGTTTCAACAGCCTAGGAAGAGGATTGGTTGCGATAATCAGAAAGCGATCAAGAGATCAATTTCGTCTGCTCAAGCTCTACTCAATTTCTATACTGTGTGAATCAGAATCGGAAAGGTCATGGGAGATTCAGCATCACAAAGAAACGTGCATTGTCGAAATACAGCTCTCCTATAGCCTCAGAGCATCTTGCCTAAATTGGAAAGCCGACAAAAAGCTTTGGGTATGAAGGAACGAACCACAAGTACGCACGTTACAGAACCAAGGTGTGACCTCTACCGTGCCTTCTGAGGTCGCATCATAAGGAACGTCACTTCATTTCGAAGTTCATCCTTGAGGCTCCTTGGGAGATCCACTCGCGATAAGTTTGACGGCGGGAAGTCATGGGTTCAACGACTTTGTTTCAAAAGTCGCCACCATGACACTCCATCATACCATCAATTGTTCTTACGTCCAGAGAGAATGTCGCTAGAAGAGTGCCAACAGAGCACAAGCGTGTAGAGATGCACCCTATTAGCCCAAAGAAGAAGATTAGTCCCACCGCATACGAGCCTCGGGACGCGATCCGAATCTTTCGCAGCATGCATGCTTCCAGGGCGTGCTCTTGAAATCTAGCAGCATAACCATGAGAAGTCATCTGCAAGTCGCTTTGACCTAGACTTACTCGAAGGAGTCGAAGTTGCGATACTGGACGAAGTTGTGGTCATGGAGGTTGGTGTTGGTCGTGCTTAGTACAATTTAACTGCAAACCTTGGAGTAGTCAGTGAGAGTGCCGTTCCGGAAATTTATCCAATCCAATGGCAACGAGCGGCGATCGATTGTTCCCGTGTTGCTTACACAAAAGTAGGCAACGATTGTCAACAGCGAGGTGAGGGGTAGAGGTAGATCCGTAAATCATTTCAACCGCCCATACCGCGAAACCTATTTCCTTCGTCGAAGTCGGTATGTACTAACCACGGTGATCACCGCGATCGCAACACCTCGCACTTTCGAATTTAGCAGTGATTGGATGTTGAGCGGGTTGGAAGATGAGAGCCGTAGACGGCAGTGACCCTAACACTCGGACGTTGTCAGCCAGTCAGACAGCGAGAACTCGACCCCGGAACATGCGATGATCTTTTGTCGTAGGACTGATAGGATTCCGAACATCGACACCCAGTGGCCGGGTAATTAGACGGCTGTCTGTGCTCGCCGTACTTACCTTATGCCACGTATCCTCCTTTACACCATGTGGTTTGAACCGAAGACATGCGATGATGCAAGCAACTGAGGCCGCTTGATTCCTTGTGTTCGCGACTAAGTTTTCGGTTTCGGATAGACCAGCGTGCAGCCGAGTTGAAACAGTCGGGGCACCTCTGCTCCGCGACGGATGACATGCAGTGCGCAACGTAACTTATCGAGGAGACTGGTGGGTTGCAGTTGGCCTCGAGACTTGATACACTGCCCTGCAGCGCCGCCTCCACCGAACATTCTCTTCCGTCTTTAGCTCACATCAGGGATGCATTGCGTGAGCGAATAAGCTGCACGCCCACGCCACACACTAGACCGTTCACGGCCTAGCGATCGACTCAGCCGCCCGCCGAAGGCTCAACTGCATTCTATTTTGGCCCGCAGGCGTGGAGAGCCGGTCATACCATCACCACCAACGCTTCTCGTATCGTACCTAGGTTGCAACTGCATTCCCTCACTCAGGCCAATCCAGATCTGCGCTCGATTGTGTGAGCTAAGCCGTTGCAGGATGCAGCCTTGTCTTGCTGTGTGCCTACCATCTGCTCCGCCCGGGGCACAGGTCACTTGTGAAGATACTATTAACATTCCGCCAACGTAAAATGGTCCACGCCCCTCTTACGGGATCTCGCATGCTGTTGTCTACCTTAACTAACAATCACAAATCATTCCCTCTGTCAGCTTCTGTTGTCGGAAGCAGAATGTACCGCGCCGCCTGTGCCGCCCACCAACTAACATACCAACACCATCTGAGTCAATTCTAATTTGCCGCCTATCTCGCTTTTCCCTGTCGCTTTCTCTTTTTCGTTGGATGACATGCTACTGAGTTTCTGATTCTACATTGATTAACACGTTCACCTGCGCCGCGAGCTTTTGTCGGCGGCGAGTCGACCATGGCATCTCCGGTGGTTTTCCAACCAAGCCAGAATGGCCTTAATCGGAGGAGTCTGTCCATCTTCAGTCGCAGGGGAGCAGAAACTCCTACCCCGAAGACCCAAGCTTTGGCTGCCGTTTCTATGCCTTTCTCAACAGTCAGCTCAACTGGAGCGCAACCTCCCAGGTCAAAGAAATGGAAGTTGGGAAATCGAGGCGAGAAGAAGCCTCAAGGGACGATACTGAGGATGGTACCCAAAGAACAGCCTATGCCCGGAAGGATAATGTCTCGAACGGAATTTGATGTGGCCATCACTCCGAACGAAGAGATTCTTAGGAATATCGGTCACGTGGCCACGGCAACGACTTCTCCAACCTCAACGACCTCGACTCGTCCTACTGTCGAATTTGCGCATATATTGAACCAGATGATGCCTTCAAGAGCGGGGAGGAAGGATAGCCAAGGGGAGGTTGTTGGAGTGTGGAAGAATGGATGCACTGAGTGGGATTCGAAAATGCTGAAACCAACACGCTACGAGGAAGTACCGAGGCCGAAGACGTCGGACGGAGCGTCAAGCTCTGACAGCTTGACCGGAGAAAAGCCTCAAAGGCCCAACATTCGACTCATCATTCCAAACGGAGACTCAACCCGCCGACCACTGCAAATGTTTTCGAAATCCGCCAGTGGAGCGAACTATTCTAGGAATGTTTCTACATCTCATATGGAAAGCATCCGGCGCGCGGAGCTTTCTTCGTCTCCCCGGTCTTCGGCCATGCAGCTGCCCGCTGTAACATTTGCGCCGAAGCCGAACCGTGTCAATAATATGCCTACCAACCCTGCCGCTATCATGGAGCAATCAATCATACCACCAGAAGTTCCTCAGCAGAAGTCTTCGGACCGCCTTCATGTACACTTTCGGATGCTATCTGCCAACAGTTCGTCAGACTCTTCCAGTGTACACTCTTCCGACAATGAATGCAGCTCGAAAGTGAACAGCAGCAGGACATCATTGATGAGTATTGCATTGGAAGAAAAGAAAGCTGACTCTCCAAAACCGGATTTAGAGGAGAAGATTGTTCCTGTCATTCTGGATCCTGAATTGCGATCTTCATATGCTGCGAGCATTTCTGCTTCCACCCGCAGCCCAGTCACGCTTAGTGACCCGCCGTTGGGATCCAAGGAATCACCCGCAGAGCTTGAAGGGACACCTATCGAAGGACCTCGTTTAGAGAACTTGCTCCAAATCATGCGACGAGAGAGTATTAACAGCACAAAGAGAAGGATGTCTTCACGTAGAGGCACGAGAAGGCTCTCTAGGAAGATCTCAGCGGACGAACTTCTCGCAGCGGCAAGAAAGAGTCCATCGCTGAGCCAGGCTGAACGCGAACTCGAAACGCAGCTCGATGTGATCAGCGATTCGATGACAGCAGCCAAGGATAGTCAGGAAAGCAAAGAAAGCCCAACTGAGTTGGTGACGGTTGTCTTGCAAAGTGTCATGACGGCGCCACCACCACCAATACCTCCCAAGTCGACCGAGAGGCGATATCCACCTCCGGCTTCGACGCAAATAAAGAAGCGGACACCTTACCGCGTGAATAAACCGCTTCCACCAATTCCAAGGAAATCCTCGCGCCGTGTCAGCATAGCCAAGCCTCTGTCGTTCATTTCTGAAGAGCAGGAACGGAAGATAACGGCGAAGAGAGCAGAGACCGTGGTATTCAAGATTCTGAATGATCTCAATACACTTGACGATCTTTTCAATGCGGCTTTGGCAAACAAGGGCTTCTACTGGGTCTTCAAACGCAACGAACTTCGGCTCATGCGAAGTACCCTTAAGAAGATGGATCCAGCGGCTTGGGAATATCGTGAAACCTGTCTCAATGATGATATGTCGGATCAGCAGCCAGAGACTCCTAAGACGCCTCTAGATTATACCCCAACGACATATTACCAGACTTATACCCGCGACTTTTACATCATTGGAGCACTCAAGACTATCATTCTGGAACAGTGTCAATCATTCCTCAGAGACGAGACTGTGCGAGCTCTAAAGGTCCAGGAACCACTTCAATCTTCTCGTGTCGACTGCGCACTCTGGCGAGTGTGGACATTCTGCAGAATCTTCGGGTGCAACAGAGGCCGCGAAGACGACATCGTCGCGCAAATGGACTGGTTGCGAGGAGGTAAACTAGCTCATCAGGATACCTGCACAAGCACCATCGCTACCAGCGATTCCTTCTCCCTCAGTGGGGTACTCCTCAACGCACCCGATCACTTTGGTAAGGGCAACGGCGACGGCTTATCGGCGGATGAGCTCTATGACATTACTGAAATGTGGAACTGTCTAAACCACATCACCCAGTCCGTCCTTGGTAGGACTGCTGAAGCAAGGCAGTATGGCGTGTTTGATTCTACCGAAGTTCGCGGCGGGGACATTGACGGCGAAGAATCAATGCTAGGTAATGAGACCCAACCAAAACGTGTGTATATTTGCTAACGTTGTCAAACAGAGGAGTGGCACTCATATCTACTCTCGCTGGGCCTGGGAACCGTTCTCCCACTCGCCGTCCACAGCTCCCCTGATGATCCGTCCATCTTCATCCTCAGCAAACAAAACGGCTGGTCCAACTGGACACCGCCCGCCTTCGGCGGCAGCCGCTCCACCTTCCTCAAAGAAGCCGTAGCCCGCCTCTACGAGGAGAAGATCTGCGAAACCTTCGCCTCGGTGAGCTACCAGAACGAGGAGGTGAAGCAGCAGCGCCGCACGCGCGGCAAGACCTTCGCCGCAGAGATCAAGCAGCGCCGCAAGCAGGGCGGCAGCGTGCGCTCGGAGCGGCCCATGAGCGGCTGGGAGGACGTGCTGGCGAAGCTGGCCGAGCCGGCCAGCAACTCGCTGCAAGTGCCGGCGGCGAGCCTGCCGCCGCGCCGCGTGCCGCTCGACCTCGCGCTCGTGCGCCCCCTCTCCGGCCAGACCATGTCGCGCTCGTCGTACTCGTCGCACGCGTCGCTCGACCAGCCCGCCGCGCCGACCACGGCGCCTCCGCCGCGGCGGTCCTCACGCCGGCCCGTCGCCGGCCCAGCCCCGCGGCCGCTCTCACGCACGCACTCGCGCCACAGCAGCGGGTCGTCGGCGGGCGGCGCCGCCGCGACGCAGCAGCACCCGCGCCAGCTGGAGATGGCGGACCCGCAGGCGCCGAACTCGGTCGACCGCGCGGTGTTCCGCATCGTTGAGATGGGCTTCTCGCCGGAGGAGGCGAAGATCGCGCTCAGGGAGACCGACCGTGGCGACAGGCTGCGCGTCGACCACGCTGTGGAGTACCTGCTGCGCAAGGCGGATGGATTTCTCCCGCTGGGTTCCGACGGCTTGCCCGCTTGCGCCGAGGAGCTGCTGCCGTTTGTCAACGGGGACGTCACGCCGTGTGCCGACTGCGTGCCGTTTGCGGTGAGTGAGGGCTCGTCGGAGGCGGAGAGTGTGTCGGTTAAGTTGGGTGAGATCTCGCCGGGCTTCGAAGGCGAGCCGCTTGAAATTGGTGAGGTCAAACAAATCCATGGTCGTAGCTGGCTGGCGGACCCGTAGGAGAGTTTGTGAAGACATTCATTTTTAATTTTCTTTCTTTGAGCGGGCTCATGAGACGCCGCTGCATGCGGTTATGATATGGAGTATGGCTTGGATTGATCAGGAAGGGGTGCAAGTTTCCCCCTGTTATACATCTCGATACCCATATACTACGATACCCCTTTGTACAAACGCAATGTCTAACAGGAAAATTTGATTCTGTCTTACATGCAAATTCGTCCCAATTGTCAAATTCGCTCTGTGAATACATGTTGCTTCAATGCAAGTTGAATGCTGTTGAGTCTCTACCCTGTAGTTCAGCCAATCAAAGCCCAAAGCCAACCTACGAGCCCATCTGAATCGCTCTCTTCACCATCCACTCACCCGCGGTAAACACCTTGTTGTCGTCATCGCCTAGGCTCACCTTGCCGCCAACCTTGACGTGCGTGCCATTCGCAAAGTCACCCACCGGCTTCATGAGGCTGTCATTGCACGGCCGCACGAAGTAAACGACGCTGTAGCGATCGAGCTCCTGCTGGGCACCGGGTGACGGCACAACACGGTGCTTAGCGGACTTGAGCGCGCCGTTGGTGAACTTGACCATCGCGTCACCTGCAGTGCCACTCGTCAGCATTTTGCGCTTCTATGGCGCCGAACGGCTAAAAAGACGTACCTAGGTTGATGACGGCGTGGCCGGGCATGGGCTTGACGTACTCCCACTGGCCCTCGCGGCCGGCCGACCGGCTCTCGATCTGCAGGCCGCCCAGCCAGTTGAAGAGGACGGTGACGGAGCCGAAGTCCGTGTGCGACGGCAGGCCAATCGCGTTCGCGTCGGTCGAGTGCGGGAACTTGCGCGTCAGCCGACAGTGGTCGCCGGCCGGCTTCGAGAACGTGTTGAGGTCCACGAACGTGTTGGCTGGCAGGTCCAGTTGCTTCTCCAGCGTCCGCAGTACTTGCATGCCGCACTCGTGCGCGTTTTTGGTGAACGCTTTGAGAAGGTCGCGGTGCTCCATGATCGCGGGTGGGTAGGTCCGTGTCGGCGCGATGTCGTGCATGTGGTCTTTGGAGATGTTGAAAAATTCGGTCGTGTCGGGTCGAAGGTCTTTGTCAGTGTTCTTGACGGTTCCAGCTGCTTTGTAACCGAACATTGACACTCCCTTCTGTAGGTGGAATGGCATCTTTTCCTCTACAGCTGGTTTGAAGGCCTCCTTGGAGAGCTCGAGGAGCTGTTCGGCTTCATCGATGAGATTCTCGCCTTCCGTGCTGTCGTTCAGATCAAGGTAGAAGAACCCATAGGTTTGACAGGCTTCAAGAACCCTTTTGCCTTCGTCTGGGTCACCATCTAGTAATTTTTGAGACGAGATGATGGCAATGGGTGCTGTGGGAAGGTCTTCCGGGAAAGGTGGCAGGTTGGCTAACGACGACTTCATTGTGTGTACTCTTTGACTGAAAGATGCTCGACTGGTGTAAAAGATTGAAGCTGGACGATTGACTTCGGTTTATCAACGGCAACTGTTACATGAAATCTCTGGTGTGTGGAGTGAAGTCGATCCACTGAATAATTGAAAGCGCCCGTTAAATATCGAACTAATCTGCGAAGCGTTATCAGAATTGGTTCAAATTCGATTGATTTGGATGGACATACCGTCTCTTTATACGATGAGATGATCGTGACGGGCTAGAGCCGACGTTAAATATGCTACAACTTTAAGATATGAGTACAGAGAAGAGTTCAATGCAATTAACGTCGATTGTCGTGCTGCCCCACGTAGAAATAGTCAATCTGATCCCAAGACCCCGCAAAATCTCGTACGCTATCATTCCATGGCTCTGCGAAACCCGCGGAGGTGAGAAAATGGATGTATTCCGAAAGGGCGGCGTAATTCCGTGCCTTCGAGGAGAAAGGAGAAGGGTTTCGGCAGATGAAGAACTCTGGAAATAAGAACTAGAGGTCTAGACTGTTACTCTACCCTGTGAAACACACGAGTTAGCTGGCATTTTCTGCATGAACCTCGAGTGACCATAGCCTATCTATGCTCCCAAATCATAGCATGCTCATTCTGATGTTTATTAGACGATTTAATTCCACAACTCGGTCAATTACCGCGATCCCCATTAGGAAGGAAAGGAAACGGCAATGGTCGGCGGCATATGTCACTACTATCCGTAGAATACGCTCATAGTCCTCGATATTGCAATATTCACCTTTCTCGACAGAAATATAGAAACCGTTGGTTAGAGTTGATTGATTTTATATGGATAGTGCTAGAATGACCATCTCGATGCTGTAGAGTAGGGCTGAAGTCTTAGCCCGCTCGCTACGGCCAGAGTAGTCGACCGTACCGTGACGTCAGCCATGATCGGCGCTTTGTCTCCCTTCTTGCCAACTTGTTGCACTGACCAACATATGCCTTCTTCGGAGTGGTGACTTTGGCTGATATAATGATTTTCCTTGTCGAGGGCCAAGGGATTTTGAGCGAGATTGTGGAGGGTGGGATGGATTTGCGGACCGCACGTCATTATATGACCCAGCAGCACGCAGAACCACAAACTCAGTTCTAGCCAAACCATATTCCTCGAGTCCTAAGTGACATAGTTCGAATGAAAAGGGTATTCCCTCAGCGAATAACGTAGTTAAGGAAGCCGAAAGAACGACAGGTACGCCGACTAAGATAACTGCCACGCTAAACAGGCTCTAAGTAGATAGCAACTTTAGTATAACAGCTCTCCACCACCTATTAAACTCAAGTATCGAGTCATCCCGGCAAAGATAATATCAGAGCTCTCGATTACCAAACTACCGCAGCGAAAATGTCAAAGAACCCTGATGAATCCAACGAGTCACTGCCTCATCATCATGGCCACGGTTTCAATGCAACGTCAGAACCAGCAGATGAGACTCCAGAGGAAGAGCATGAAGGCGGATTTCCGGTCGTCGGAAAAGCCATGGCTCCACTGACGCAGCCGGTGAATTACGCTATCAAAGGAACGGTTCGCGCAGTGAACAGCACTGTCGGCGTGACGACCAGTGTAGCGAATGGCCTAGTCACAGGAACAACAAAAGTTTTAGGGACGACAGCAGAAGCAGCACTGCCAAAGGGTACGGTCTCTTTCTCTAAATCAGAAGTCGTTTTGGCGGGATAAATTTCACTCACGTATGTATCAGGCTCCGGTAAACCTGTCAAGAATCTCACGGATGGTTTGGGTGTAACAACAACATCCGCAACGAGAGGTGTCCACAAGACTACAGAGTCCGCTACCAACGGAGTGACCGATACACTCACCGACACTGTAAGTTCAGTCAGCCGTGCAGACATTGTAGGCGTCACGACTGGGGCAACTGGCGGACTAGGCAGGACCGTTTCAGGTACAGGTGAAGCACTTGTAAGTTCTACATGCTCATCTTCATAACTTTTCCGACTTATAACTCAAATCTCTCAGGGAGATACCCTTGATGGCACAGTAGACGGCTTGGGTACGACTGCTGGAGGCCCGGTGGGTACTGGAGTATCAAATCTTGGTAAAGGAACTGGAAATTTGGTCACAGGCGTGACTACGGGTCTTGGCGATGGAGTCACGAAACTCGGAAAGGGTGATGTTCTAGGCAGCTTGGGTTCAATTGGAGGAGGACTTGGACGCGGCATCGGAGGACTTGCGACAGGAATTGCTGGATATGGTCGAAATAGCAAGCATGACGCCACTTTCTTTGGAATCGATTTCGGAGAGAAGATAGAGAAGGCTAAGGAATGGGAGCAAGAGGCCGAGAAGAAGTTTAAAGAAAGAGAAGAGCAGAAACCAGAGCGTGAAAAGTAAGTGTACATTAATTCAGTGCAAGTTGGCTTAGCCTACTTCTGGTCTACGCGCTATGCATTCCGCTTTGATGGATTGTCGCAGGTTTGCAGACGGAATTGGGCCGCTTTGAGTAGCTGCTAGGAAGATAGTTGTATGGTTAGGTTCACCATGCTCAAATGAGAAGTGCCCTTCAGGTACAACGGCTAAATGATGGATTACTTGGGCTGGTTCGTTTCGAATAATCATAGAGTTCCTGTAAAGCGCGGTTGTTTCTCCCGATCGGCATCGATAGTACGGCATTTTGTGCTCACGTCACGTACAGATATCTCCTTTGTGGAACGACCTGTACTCCAAAGCTTTCCAATAAAAGACCCTTATCTTAGCAATCGAGTGAACTTTTGTCCCTGAAGATGACTTAACGAGCAGTAGTTCAGGATAATTTCCGAGTATATGTGACAAATAAGAGCTCAACAAAGCCGATACGATATCGGGTGACTAAACAAACGTCATCAAGTGGATGTCGATGAGAACAGCAACGGCATAAGAAACAACAGGAACTTTTCATCAAAATTGCAGTACTTAAATCAATGTGAATGTTACTTCGATCAGCGCTGTGCTAAACTTGGATCTCTGTAAGCAGTCTATAAATCGCCAGCAGAGGTGTGCTCGCTTCTAATTTCCTTTGTCTGTTATTTACGCAGTATTCGATCCTAACTCACCCGGTAGGATTTTCGTCAACTTCAACTCATTGAGTACGATCTTTTCTCATCATGAGGCCTACTCGCATACGAGGCAATCAGGATCAAGGTACTTATGTCTGCATGAGCCGGTGTTCGTAGCTGAGCGTACTGTAATTGTTCGATTTTTGCCATCGGCGAATTTGTCGTCCAGGAACACACGCTTATCTACGTTCTGAGATCATACGGCTGAACTTGATCTGGTTAAATCCAGCGAAAGGATTCATGCTCTACAATTGTATAGCGCGGAATCCAAACATCTAACAGATACAGGCGACCATGGCTGAGGACCCCGTTGATGCTGTCGACATTGAAAAATTGCCACTTGAGCAAAATGCAGAGACTGCGTGTACTCCGGATAGCAACAACCATTCACCATCTGACGACAATCAACCGGCATGGAAACGACACATGAAGGCATTCGAGCAACAGCTAGTCGCCTACAATTTCGAAGAGCGCGGTATCCGTCGCGTCGAGCCCACGGAGCGTCATGACTTGCGTACCCTTGGCTTCACCCAGATTTTCATTCTGTGGTTCTCGATCAATCTCGCGGCCAACAACATTACACTCGGCATGCTAGGTCCGGTCGTATTCTCTCTCAGTTTTCTTGACGCCTCATTGTGTGCTGTCCTTGGAATGCTCGTTGGCTGTCTTCCTGTCGCATATCAAGCAGCCATGGGTCCGCGCTCGGGGAACAGAACTATGATCATCGCTCGATATGCTATGGGCTGGTGGCCGTCGAAGCTGGTCGTCATTTTAAACATCATTGTTTTGCTCGGCTACTCAATGATCGACTGTGTCGTGGCAGGACAAATTCTATCGGCAGTATCACCGAACGGCTCACTCTCTGTGATTGTTGGAATTGTGATAGTAGCCGTTCTGACCTGGATGATCACGACTTTCGGCTACAGTTACTTCCACTACTACGAACGTGTAGCCTGGATCCCGCAACTCATCGTGTACTGCATTCTGGCAGGCGTCGCAGGCCCAAAGTTCTCCATTAGTACGCCGTCTCAAGTTAGCGGCACAACTCTGGTGGGAAACCGCCTCTCATTCTTCTCGCTTTGCCTCTCCGCAGCAATCACTTACGCCGGCGCTGGAGCTGACTACTTCGTGTACTACCCGGAGAATACACCTGGCTGGAAAGTGTTCGCGCTGACGATGAGCGGTCTCTCGCTATCCTTCACCTTCGCATTTGTGCTGGGCATCGGACTGGCCAGTGGCACATCCACGGACGCGTCGTGGTCCAGCGCGTACGGAGTGTCGCAGGGCGCTCTGATCGTGGAAGCGTTCCAGCCGCTGGGTTCATTCGGGTCGTTCTGCTCAGTGGTAGTCGCGCTCGGACTCGTCGCCAACCTCATCCCACCGTCGTATTCTTCTGGCGTCGACTTCCAGACCCTGGGCCGTCATTTCTTGCGCGTGCCGCGCGCCGTCTGGAACACCGTCGGGGTTGTTATCTATGCTGTTTGCGCCATCGCGGGTCGCGCGAGCCTTGCGGAGATCTTCACGAATTTTCTTGCTCTCATGGGCTACTGGGTGTCTATTTGGACTGCTATTTCGCTGGAGGAGCAGTTTATATTTCGTTGGCGGAAGCCAGAGGGTGATAGAGGTTATGTGTGGAGCTCGTGGAATCAAAGAGATAAGCTGCCAATCGGAATTGCAGCTCTCGTAGCGTTTTTGGTGGGATGGGCAGGTGCCATTCTCTGTATGGCGCAGGTTTGGTATACGGGACCCATTTCGAGACTTGTGGGCGAGTATGGTGGCGATGTAAGTAGCACTGACTTCTATATCTCCGAACTCATGCTGACTCTTCAACGTAGATGGGTAACTACGTTGGATTTGCATGGTCTGCTTTGGTGTTTCCGCCTTTGCGATGGTTTGAACTACGCAAATTTAGGAGATGATGAGCTTCCAAGAAGAGTGTTCGTATTGGCGGAGGTAATTCACGACGAAACAGGTACTCTCATACACCAACCCCGTTCTTGGAGCTTCTTTACATCACCATCTTATATGATTCACGGTAATTCCACCAACCATGATGTAGAGCAACTTGATTTATTTTCAATTGAACTATTCTGATAAGTGTATCCATCAGATATAGCATTCCGTGCACAAGTGTTGATGAGAGTTGCTCGGCTGCACAATCCTAGTTAGGAAAGAGAACAATTCTTCGCCGTTTTGCTGCAAAGTTGCCTCACAGCCGTTTGTTCGCGGCGCGATCCCTGCACTTTGGCAGCGATTAATTACTGGACCCTACCCTAGTTCGCAGCCGCAGCTATCCGCTATTGCATGGGCCATCGTCAAAGCTGCCCCGCACAAAGTTCGACGATGCCACCCCATCTCGCAAGCACATGCCCAAGCCGGCTTGGGAGGTGAAAACCTCTACCTTTCTGAAATATCAATTGCTTCCCTCGAACTCTTTTCTCCTCAATTGCACGCGCAGCTCAACTCGGGAGCTTGACATCTCCTGTCTAGTCCCGCAAACATGATTCCACCGTTCGACCTCATCGACCACTGGCAAGCTTGGTAGGTCCACCAAATTGCCTCACTCCACCGGCTAACGAAGAGCATTCTACAGTAAACGGAAGCAAGACGCTCGAGCTTCAAAGATTGCCACCCTCCCAAAAGCATATCTCTCCCCACTTTCTTCACCTGAGCGGTCCATTCTAAACCGGCCTATTGCGGACTTAGTCAAGGATGTGCAAAGCAAAGCTCTCGACCCGGTCGACATCCTCCGAGCATACGGCAAAGTAGCGATCCGCGCACACGAAGCGACAAACTGCGTAACAGAGATCCTCTTCCCCGAAGCAGAAGCATGGCTCAAGCCCGCCGGCGGCGTGAACCTGTCCGGGCCGCTGGCTGGAATTCCGGTCAGCCTGAAAGACAGCATCGTGGTGGGCGGATGGGACGTCAGCGTGGGCTACAGCGGCAACGTGGGCAAGCCGTACGCCGCGGACGGCGTGCACGTGCGCCTGCTGAAAGAGGCCGGCGCGGTGCCCTTCGTCAAGACCAACCTGCCGATCACGCTGCTCAGCTTCGAGAGCACCAACGACGTCTGGGGCCGCTGCACGAACCCGCACAACGCCGCCTACTCGCCCGGTGGCAGCACCGGTGGCGAGAGCGCGCTGCTCGCGTTCGGCGGCTCGCGCATCGGCGTCGGCAGCGACGTCGCCGGCAGCGTGCGCGTGCCGGCCCACTTTTCCGGCTGCTACAGCCTGCGCTGCAGCACCGGCCGCTGGCCCAAGATGGGCATGAACACCAGCATGCCCGGCCAGGAGGGTGTCCCCAGCGTCTTCAGCCCGCTCGCGCGCACTCTAGACGACTTGCGCTACTTCACGCGCGCTTTTGTGCAGTGTGGCCCGTGGCGCTACGATCACACCGTCCACCCGCTCGAGTGGCGCGCTGCGGTTGAGGACGAGTTCACGGAGAAGAAGGTGCTGCGGGTGGGCGTGCTGCGGACGGACGGTGTCGTGGACCCGAGTCCGGCGTGTGCGCGCGCTCTACAGCTAGTCGCGAAAGCGCTGCGAGCACAGGGCCACGAGGTCTTCGACGTGGTGCCGCCGAGTCCCTACGACGGGCTCGTCATCGCCTCGCAGCTGCTCAACGCCGACGGCTGCCGCACGTTCCGCTCGTTCTTCCGCACCGGCGAGCACACAGATGCCGGCGCCGCACAGCTCAGCTTCTACATGCGCCTGCCGCGCGCGATTAAGTACCTGTACTACTTGTGGGTCAAGTACGTCCGCCGGGATCCCATCTGGGCCGGCCTGCTGCGCGGCTGGTATCCCAAGACGGCGTTCGAGAACTGGCAGCTGGTGAGCAAGAGAGAAGCTTACAAGGCGGAGTGGCACGAGTGGTGGACGAAGCCGGACGGAGGCAAGGACATGGACTTCATGATCACGGCGCCGAACGCGACGCCGGCGGTGCCGCACAACGCCATGAAGAACGCAGTCAGCAGCTGCGGATACACGTTCCTGTTCAATTTGGTACGAGCGGACTGAAACCTTTTTGATTGGCTATGGCTGACACGAGACTCTAGCTTGACTACTCCGCCGGCATCATTCCCGTCACCAAAGTTAGCCGTGTTCTTGACCAGCTGCCTCCTGGCTTCAACATCAAGAAATTGAACGGCGTGGCGAGAGGCGCGTACATGTACTACGACGCGATTAAGATGGAAGGTCTGCCAGTAGGTGTTCAAGTTGTCGGTAGGAGATTGGAAGAGGAGAAGGTTCTGGCATGCATGAAGAGATGTGAAGACGCGATGGAAGCAAGCGGAGGCAAGTATGAACTGCTTGAAGTTGAGTAGGAGCAAACAGGTCAGAGCAACGATGTGATTGGGCGTGGGCAATGTCGACTTTTGAGCGCTATTGATGGTTTTGGAGTTGGTCACGTTTGAAAACAAGTTGCCGGGGATCATCCTTCGGTGGCCGAAGTCGTCGGCGACTGAAAACAACGGTGGAATGGCGTGGTTTGCTTAGTTTACGTTGATGATGCTTGGTGAGAAAGTCCGAGGCAGGCGCTGGGGATCCGAGGCTCAATCTTATGCAAAAGCCGAGTCGAGTCTACTTTCATTGCATTTATGCTTGAAAAGTCACAGGATCCTAGATGGCGAGAAGACTCTGCTATTATCATGAATGCGGCAGCAATGCCATTGAATCAGCCACGTGGGCGTAGAAAGTACTGCAGAAGTGACGGTGTGCGTCGCAGACTACGTTTCAGCGTCATTAGCTGCACAGTGGCGGAGAGAGGCTTTGCGCATAGGACGAGCACCTAATCAATCATGTGTTGATTGCCTTGCCACAAGTCGATACGTAACATTCGTATGACGGCCTCAATTGTGACGGGCGTGGTTGTATAAAAACTTCGGGTCGGCAGTGGGGTGGAACGAGCTTTACTTGGATTGCCTTGCTCATTATCGCCCGTAGAGTAATACGAATTTCGCCCCGGTATCAACGGCCAGGACTCCACTCAAATTGCATGATGGAGCATTAAGGTTCAAACATTGGATTCTTCTTTTGCTTCCAAGCTTAAGCCTTCCATCCAACTCTGCTGGCCGACGTTTAGTATGAAGCAGGTTGTTCGGTAGCTGCGAATTTATATTTCGAAATGGCACTCCGAGCTGCGCCTTTGTAAAGGCGATCCTTGAAACCATCCAACCATGCAACCGTCCATATTCGGACTTCTCCACCAGATCCCCGAAGGCTTCCATTCGCAAGCTAACAGTAGACTGCCGAATCACACTTTTGTCCGGGTAGAGTCTGCCGCCTCTCGCATTGCAACTTGAACTTTTCTCGATTTCCCCAACTCTGTGATCTGGTTTGCTGTGATCGCAGCCAACGAGCACGAGGCCGGCCAGGCCTCCTGCTCGCGTCAAGTACGGTACGGCATTCGGTATACCGTATGGTATTCTTTTGATTTTGGCCAATCCGGCGACTACCAGCTCACTGCCACCACTATTACTCCATACATCCCTCTGAAACGCGCTGTCCGCTGAGGCGGTCGTGCCCCACTGCATGCGCACAAACTGCCGTTGCCGCGTACTTGACCTTGGCTGCAGCTGCAGTTAATTTCCTTCCAGCGGTCTCTTCAACTCCCGACTCCCCGATCCCATTTTCAACTTCGACAGCTAGCTATCCACGCGAGCTGGCGATGGCCGCAATAGATCCAAGGCTTCAGTATGCCGCTCAACCTCCACAGCAGTATCCGCCCACCAGCCAACACCATCCTCATCCCACTCAAACTACCTCCGCATCTCACCCTCCACCGCCACCGCAAATTCCTCACGCCGCGGACATCGGTGCAACACCGCGACAGCCTTACTACCACCTACCACAACCCGTTCACCCTCATGGACATGTCGCGCCGCCGCAGCAGCATCCTGCGCATGCGCGCCAATCTCTCGACCCGGCGCTTGCCGAGGTAGAGTCACCATTGCAAGACAGCGAAGGTCATCCAAGCCCAGAAGATGCGAGGTTAGCCTGCCTTTCACGGCGCATTGGCGTTTATGGCGACGAATGGTCACTGATCGGATACAGTGGACTCGTGAAAAGTCCAGACGCGAAGCGCGGCCGTGCTTGCGACTCCTGCCGTGGTCTGAAGGTGAAGTGCGACTTTGGAGACCACTACACTCCCGGCGAACCATGCAAGAGATGCGCAAAGGCACGCAGGCAATGCATTGTCACTCCCGCCACGCGCAGGCGACAGAAGAAGGCCGACAGCAGGGTTGCCGAACTCGAGCGCAAAGTCGATGCGCTTACACAACGGCTGGCGGAACAGGGTGCGACACCCATGGACGAAGGATTGCGGCGCTCGTCGGCGCGTTCGGTTTCGCCGTATCAGACAAGCTCGCAGCATTACCCTACAAAGCAGCGAACTCTCGTTGAAGGGTACACCAGTCCTGGCAAGAGGCGACGGATCGATCCTACCCTTAGTCACGGCGCTGACACTTCGGAAGAGCGCCGTGGTCGCACTTCAGTACCCTCTGTTAAATCCGAGCGCGAACAGTCTAACGGCGGCATCACCGGAATCTATAATGAAACCAAGGCACCAGTTTTTGATCACTCCGACATTGACCAACGAATATCCCAGATAATAGATTCTGCAACTGCCGAACGAATCTTTGATCGATATGTGAACCAATTTGTGCCCCGATTCCCTGCTGTCGCTTTCCCTCCTGGTACCAAAGCAAAGGCGGTACGTAAGACGAAGCCTATCTTGTTCCTGGCCATCCTAAGTAGTACATGTTTCGGCGCATCGGTACCGATACATACGCAGGATAAGCTGGGAGAAGAATTTCGAGATGTGATTTCGGACAGCGTTTGGAAGAAAGGCGAGAAAAGTCTTGAAATCATTCAATCTCTTCATGTGGCAACACTCTGGTATCGACCACCATCGAATTTTGATCAGCATATGTTCTATCAATGGGTACATTTTTCAGCGTTCATGGCAATCGACATCGGAATTGGGAAGCGCTTACCACCTTCGAAGCGAAGGTTGTTTGAACAACCGTGGGCTCGAGCCATCAATTTGGCGAACCCTGAGTCTGCCGTAGTCAGACGAGTTTGGGTCACTTGCTATTTCCTTTGCACCAGTATTTCCATGATCCTTCGAAGACCGATCCTGTTTCGTTTCACTCAATACACTCGCGAATGCCTGGAGTATCTGGAGAGCGCCGAGGATGCATTACCAACCGACAAACTACTTTGCCAACATGTTCGGTTAGCTCACATCGCCGAAGACATCGCGGTTCAATTTGCGCTCGACGATCCAGCCGTCAACCTTTCCATCTCCGACGGTACCGTCACCTATGGAATCAAGCACCTGGAGAAAGACCTGACGGAGGTTGTCGAAAAGCACGTGACCGACCATACTCTCAAGCTCTCGGAACACATCACCAGTCTCTATCTGCACGAGATCGCGCTCCACTCACAAAGCAACGTCGAAGATTTTAAAGCTCCCTTCACTGAAGAGTCGTTTCGGACCACCGCTGGCCAGGCAGTTCTTGGCCTTCACCACGTTGAAGCACTTACCGCTTGCAAGTCGGCTTGCCGAAACATTCTGGACACATTCCTTTCTTACGAACAAGATACCGTTTATATTCTTCCTGTCATCTTCTGTAGGTGTTTGTCCTTTCGAAACCATTAGAGTAACTCACTAACGAATCTACCAGCCGTGCGATGTATCTACGCGGTCGTAGTCCTGATCAAGCTCTTCATCGCAGGCAAATCACCAGGCGAGATGGGCGCGGTGATCAAGACAGACGACCTGGGCGTGGAGGGGTACATCGAGCGGATGTACAGCCTTTTCAAGTCGTTCATGGCGCGGGACTCCAACTCGCCGCACTCCAAGTTCCTGTACGTGATGGAGCGGCTGCAGACGCGGTTCCTGGAGCTGCAGCGCGGCGACGACGGCAGCAGCGGCGCCCCCCGCGCCGGCAAGCCTACGCTCGCGCAGATCGCCGCCGGCGCCACCGGCAGCGCGCCCGACGCCCATGCCCAGGGCCTGCACCTGCTCAGCGAGGCGGCTATGAGCGGCAACCCGCCGCCGCCGCCCCAGCCACACCCCGCGCAGAGCTGGTACGCCGCCGGCGACATGGGCGCTGCGCAGGCCGGCCTGGGCCTCGACGCTGCGGCGTACGCGCAGTTCCCCGGCGATGCGATGGCTGCGGCGGCGTACGACGGGCTAGACTATGGGCTCGGTGGGCTGGGCATGGCCAGCATGGGCATGGACGGCGCTATCAGCGGCCTGTTCATGGCCGATGGCCTCTGGAACTACAACCAAGCCCAGGGCCAGGTATTTCCTGGCTCTGGGTGGTCGTGAGGGCGCGCGGCGTTCTGAGTTCTGAATTGTTGGGAAGCTTTGGATTGCTTAGGCTGAGGCGCAAGGCAAATGCGATTTGGATAGCTGGGAGTGGAATGATGTCGCGCGAACTGCTCGGACTTGAATATGGCGAGCGAAAGCATCATTGGGAGTTCAGAAATCTCGCGAATTGAAATCTAAAACGAAGGATAGGCTATGAGAAGGCCACTTGGGTGCTTTCAATGTATGCAGCTATTATGAGTTGCGAGGAGTGATCTTGCTGTACGAATTGATGGTGCAGACGAGGACATACAGCGGAATTCTAGAGTTTGTTGGAGGCATAGCAGACGATAGTCCTATTACAGATCCGCTGTGCAAGCAGTTGGTGGATGAACTGAAGGAAGTTCAAGCCGTATAGATTTACGCGACTTATTGTCGCGAAATTGAGCAACCTGACAGCTGCGCCATGTTTCTAGCCCATCTCGCGCACATAATCAAGGCAGTTCAACATCTCATTATGAATGAGTGTTTTGCTTGTGTTTTCGCTGAATTATCTGGATAACGGCTCTGGTTGGCCGGATCATCAATGGGCAGCCCAAGGATGGCGGCCGGTTCGAGACTTCACTTGCCAAGCTTCAAGACTACGTCTACAGCGTATAGTTTGCCGTGAATACGGCGCGCCTTGGAAACTATAGTTATATCGTGCTCCCTAACTCGAATAGAACTCCTGAGGAGCCGGCCCTACTTGATTTCTGTGGAAATCAACGCATACGAAACATAGGAGGCTACCGCTCCATCTCATTCTTGGGGCCGATGATCGTTGTCTGCGTTGGAACGGCGATTATTCCGCTTCACGGATTCTAGAGCCTTTATTGCCTCTATTCGTTCCCAACATGTCTATCGCGAAGTGACTGGCGTGGCAGGTCGCACGCTACAATTACATCGCATGGCTTTCGTCAGACAGCTGTGACGAGATTTGGAAGCATACCATGGACGCTACTCTATTCCTGCCACTACCGTATTCCAGATCAGCAATTGCCCCCTGCTCGCCGGTCAGCTCCCATGGACTACCACTATGCTCCTCCTGCGGCTGCCATGCCGAGCGCCGGGACGGTAGCGGCGGTTACGACACCATCTAAAACTAGTCAGGCGCCTGCTTTGCTGGCTCAGACAGATGCACAACATCCAGAGATGCGATCAGCGGATATCTCAACGATGCCAATCGCTGGTGATCGCAGGGCTCTCTCTGCTGAGACAGCCTAAAGTACCAAGATAGACCAGTCAAGTTGGGAGAGGAGCAAGGCCAGTTTCCCCCAGAGTGCGTGAATAAAGCAGTGTTTCAGACCTAATCGTCTTCAAACCAAGCGTCGTCAAGATACGCAGACCTTTCCCTATCATTCAAATTACTGAAGTGGCCACCACAAGCGTCTTCTTGACGGGGACAAAGAAAATGCCACACTCCATAATAGATCCCGCATCTGCAGTAGTTACGTAAACTGCCCTGACTGACCATAGGGAGCGTGTTTGGATCTTTCGAGTTCAAAAATTGCTCGATGATGTCGATGTTCACATATTCAGACGTCCAACTCGAGCCCAGCTGCCTTCGCCGATAGGTGAGCAATTCCGCTTGACACACTGCCCAAAGATGACCAAGCATTAAGTTCCGTCCGAAACTTCTACCGACATCTGCGTCTAAGTGGCCGCACGTCGTTTTATATTGTCGCACGGATCCATCCCAATCTTGCAGCTTCCGGTAGAAAACTTCGTAAAGCAAATCAGAATCCGAATCGTCAGAAATTGAATCATCGCTGTGGGAATCTGAACCCCCTTGGTCTAACGCGTAACCCGAGGGCGCAATCCCCAGCTCCGCCCAGAGATATTGGGCTTCTATTTGCTCGAGGATGCGACAGAAGACGAACCACCCCTTCTCCACGACAGGGCGTCTGCGTGCTTCAAACGCAGTTGAGAGCTTTCGTGCCAGCTCAGATGCCCATAGGTATTCATGCGCGCAAACGTTCAATGAGTCTGATGGCTCGTGACCGAACATTGCCACATCAACATGTGCCTTGCGGAAGAGCAAATGCTCAGGTTTCGCTCGCCGAGGAGGCACTGAGCTCGCCAGGCATAAGAGGACACAGATCATGCCAAACAGGTCTTCCTCATCGACACCGTACTTGGTAACGTACCATGCTGTAAGCACAACGAGATGTGCGGGTGGAAGTGTCATCTTCAATCCGCAAGTGAAGCAGCGTCTTAGGAACAGCGATCCAATCTCGAAGTTGACTGACACCCTACTTAGTTCTCGCATACAGTGACACACTACTTGAATTGAAGTGTTGCAGAATTTGTGCTTCCATGACGATGGGATATCAGAGCCTTTCTGAACCAGGTAGCGGTACTCGCGACTGTCCGCGTCCCATCGACCGCAAGAATCAACCTCCTCGCCGCCAAAGTTCTTTGCGTTGGCGAAATCTCCGTTCAAGATCCCGGGCGAGACTGCGGTGTGATTGCGAAGGATGTGTACCATGAGAGTGTCGAACATCGAAAAGCCAAAAGGTCCAAGGTCGTCCGTTCGGAGGCCAAGGTCCAAACGGTGGCATATTATTGTCCGGAATATCTGACAGCATGATCGAGACCCATCGAGGAACGTAAGTGCGAGGTGAAGAGGGTTTACGACGCTGACGTCGTAGTCATCATCTATCGCTCGTTCAACCATTTCGGTCACTAGTTCGATGTTGCGGCTCATAATCGCGAATCTCAGGCCCTGTTGGAAGACCTCTGTAGGAGACCCAGAAACAATATCTGAAATGCGCTTCACACTGACAGGCAGGTCGCTCTCGGCGATGCTACTGAATGAATTCGACTGCAAGGCTTCTTGCAAACGGCCCTCGATAGACTGCCCCACAGGCTCATTCTGCCCAACCTGCGTCGGGAAATTGGTGTACTCCCAATCCGCGGATGACACGTGAATGCTCCAATTGCACAGTTGCTGCGGCCTTGATTCACGAGGCCCCGACGAGGGACCCACGGTCGGCTGTGGTGAGGGAGCGGCGAGAGTTGACTCTTGTTGGCCTTGATGCTGCGGACTAGGTGCAGCAGATTCTATGACCTGTGTATATGACGCAAGGTCACTGCTAGTCCAAGTATTGCGGCTGGTACCCCAGTGTTTTGCGGTTAAGAAGCCGAAGTACCAAAACTCGTGCATCCAAGCCGCCAGAATCCTGCTGACTGGTAAGCAGCCCGATCAAAGCGTCGCAAACAAAGTACGCTGGTACCTCTTTCCATCACCGTTTAGAGATCGAAGCAGAGCTCCAAAATCGCCGACCATTAATCGCTCAGCATTAAGCTCGGCTACATCGGACGACACTGCGCGAACCAGCCCTGGCGACATCCCTTCCGGGCTAGGTGGAGTCTGGACAGTGATGTCACTTGGAGGTGTATTCGACATATCAAAAGGTGAGAGGTGATCCTGTGACAGCGCGATCTGTCGCCGCATGTATTGCTGAGGTATGTTCCAGCCCAGAAAGCCTCTGAATACGTAAGTATCCGTGGACCACTGACAGCGTACAAAATGGAACTCACATGTTGTGGCCCAGTAAAGACTCTGACATAAATGCGGGTAATTCCACGGTCATTGCTTTCGAGAACAGTTTGAGGTCCGTTTTTCTCTCTCGAACTTGTCGAAGAAGCTGCTTGCTATCTATTTTTCTTCCCTGATGCGTGATAGCTGTAGATCGCCCTTGAGCCTCTCGTCGCTGCCCGATCTCGAGAATTCGCTTCTTCTTGACCGAAGGGAGGCTTTTCTCCCAACCCCATTTTTTGAACCGATACTTGTACTGATGCGTTCTGTTCCATGACTATCAGTCAAGCCAGACATGTCAAGAGCGGTAGATAAACTTACTCGGCGGGGAAATTGTGCTCACCACGCATGATGTCTCGTATCTTCGAGAGCGTGAGATGCTCTTCCAGATAAAGTCGGGCCAGTAGTGGTTTGTGGAGCTCCCATCTCTTGTCATAAGAGACCATTGGGGTTGCAGGGCCATCGAGATCCATTGGCTGCGAAGTAGACATGTCGCAAATACTACTGGTATTGAAAGAAGGCATCGGCGTGGGCGAGAGCTTGCATTTGTAGGCGGCCGTCAGCTCCACGAGTCCAGGTGAAAGTCGCGCATGCTCACCGACTCAAAGCGCATAGATTACGCCTTGTTCACGTACAAAAGTAGACCACCCAATCACACTTGCAGATAGATACCGAGCGGCCTCCCACTCCACGTCTGTGTGCGTTTCGTGTTTCCAAACACCACCGGAAGTCAAACAAAAGGAGACTGGCCAATGACCGTATTCTTATGTCGTCTGCCGTCGCCGTAGGAATACCGTAAGTAGCGCTCCACTTGCGTAGCAGTCTCCCTGCATCCATGCTCACAAAAGTAGACAGTCCACTGAAATGTTGCCGAAGTTCGCGGATAAATGAGGCAGACGCATGATCCGCCACCAGGAGCTGGTCTAGCAGGCGTAGCAACTCCTAATGATCGTCCCACCCATGCACACAAAAGTAGAATAATCAATCGCGCGCTGCCGTCGTGGAAACAATCAAGCACTTGCCGGATAGTTTTACAATAAATCCCATGATTCGACTGCGGTCTAGCAGTATGAGTGCAATGCATGCATAGCCCAATGCCGTTACCCAATGATACCTACGTCTTCCTAGATGTTGAACCGTTTGATTGAGGACCGTGACTCGGCTGATGGAGAAGCACATCATGGCGTTGCGACTTTGCTGCCAGAGCACTTGACAACCATGCATGCCAGATCACTGATCCCTCTACCAACGGGCCACATAAAAGCCGCAGACTTGCTTCGGCTGCCGAAGACTCCCAGACAAGTCTTTCAAAGCCTCTTCACATCAATCAGACCTCCAGAGACTATTGACAGGGTCTTTGTCTGGTAAGTTGATTTCCTGCTGTTACTATAACGACCCCTTGATTCTGGTGCTGATCTCTTATCTTGCTGACGCTTGATCATCACGTCGTAGTCTCATCCTCACGCACGATGACACCAACCATTTCAGCCAACAATCCCTCCGGCGGATATTCGAACAAACAGGATTACACCGACGTGGCCACAGAGGTTGACAACTACATGGCCGCTATCGATCGAGTCGTGGCCAGCACTACTGTGCAGCCTCAGCTTTGCCCGTATCACGAACACCTGCTGACACAAGCTGGTGTCAGTAAGCAGGCGACATGCTGTGCTCTTCACACTTGGTTCGATGAGAAGGGATACGAGCAGTCAGCTATCGTCTGTCAAGTACACAATCAGTTATCCATCAGCAAGCCTTGCACATGTGCCAGTATCATTGAAGCTGGTGTGCGAAAGGCTCGTGATCATGGGCAGATCGGCTGTGCCTAGAGACAAGCTTAGGTAAAGTGTTGCGGTGATGGGATTAGGCATTGGATATGATTATAGTTTATGAGGTGTATGGACTTAGTAGTTAGCACGGTATACAAGTTCATAAGATTGGGTTTACTTATAGCTATAAATTCCTTTTCAGGGCCGAAGCAAAAATCGGGTACTTTCATCTCCCATTCTCATGTTACTGCACGGGTCAGTCTTGGCGCTGAAATTGCATTCATGCTGATGGTCTATGCCGCCATGTGTCACAATAAAGGACATGCCGAATTCCAAGTATCGCACTCTGGTATAGACTGAGCCTCTTTCACGGGAACATATAAAATATCAATAAAAAGAGCTTGGTCGATGAATGTGCTGTTTGCTTGAAACTCGCATTGAACATATCAATAAGGACTAATCGTGCCACTGTTCCTCTCGGAGTCTCCTAAGCACACATTAGTAAATGTTGTGTCCAACGATGGGCCGGGTGCTTGCCGTTTATGCAACTCTTCTCTATGCCGAGTAAAGCCCAAACAATGAAATTAGGGTATTAGTGAGACCAGTATATCCGTTATTAGAGTTGGTGAGGCCGAGTGTTGTCGCCGGCACGCAGATAGCTGCAAGATCAGAAGTCAGTTGTAGCGAAGTCGCATTCCATTCCATGTCATCTGTCAGTCCCACAGCCGATTGTATGCTTACGACGATATCTGTATACTTCTCGAGCTTCCTTACTCTTAACGGCTTCTCCGCCTCCATCACCTAACCGTCACTGTTGATTGCTGTAGTGGGTGCTTGTCGGTTTGAGGGTTCGAAAGGGAGGGAGTCTGGGTTTAGTGAGCTAATAAGTTCTGCTTTGACCACTCGAAGGCGTTTTTTAGCGCGCCACTCTAGTTCGCTAATAATTTTGCTGGTCGTTCGAGTGCAATTGCAAGAGCTTCATTTTAACTTCCAACGCGATCGAAATATCGCGAAATTTATGGTGTTAACTCCCTAATTCAGCGATATCACTGTGGATTTGGTGTTGATTCTTCCTCTACTGCTCAGAAACCGTCTCTTTCACCACCCAGATGTATCCCTCGCCCTCGCAGGCGTTGATACCAGCAAAAGAGGTGGTTTCAGAGCGCACTCATAAGCTCAGAAAAGCACCTCCAGACCACCTTATTTTTGACCGGCAAATTATCGACGAAACGAGCTCCAGTAACGCTATTTCTGGCTAGCAATATTGTGGCTTACTTTTAAGGCCTTATGAGTACTCAATTCACGAACATCACGAACTTATAATGATGCACGGTGACGATACCGTATGGGTCTGTGGAGTCATTATAAGTACTCATAAGTTAGCCCACAAACGAGCCCTTAGTCAGCTACCGCGGTTGCTTTCTGACGCACTGAGAGGTGCTGAACTTGTATGTGGATAAGGAGAAGCAGTATTCATTGAGGTGATCGGTTTTCGATCACTTGTGTGTGTTGTGTGTGTTCTCTCTGTGTTCTAGGAGGCTGGGCTCTAGTGCCCGTTTTATCAACTGGATCATGTGAAGAGCTGCTCCACAGCTGATCTACTTCGGCCTGCGTCAGTATTGCAACAAGGGTCTTCCGACCAATAGCAAAGTTACTGAAAAGCCAGCCTTGGAAGAGGTCAACTTACGTCTGGTGAGTTACTACATCATCAAGTATTGGAATGCAATGCTTCACGGGGGATTATCTACTATTCTAGTATACCTAACTTATTGAGCAACACAAAGAATTGGAAGCACGGAAAATTCAATACCCTAACACCACCGAACGGCTATACTCCGGGGTTCAAGCTCCGACAGTTCTCAGCGCTGAAATCACCCGCAATACTATGACCTCAACCTTGAGATGACGGCCGAAGCATGATTGCCACCTCAATATCCATCGTTTCAGGGTGTAAGTGACTAGCAAGCCTTCAGCGTCGGACTAAGACCGAGACCGAGCCAGTCGGGCAGGCGAGACTGGAAAGGCGTCATTAGATTCTGGAGTTGTAAATTTCCGATGCCGTCTCACAGACTTTGACAAATACTTTGATGAGGCACACTCTGATGAACAGGGTTTGTGCATGAACTGTGATTCCGCCATCATTTCGAACGACGCCTATAGGAGTCGCAAGCCGAAGATGACGTGGTCGACGGAAAGAGCAAGGAAACTCCGTTGGACATCGAAGGCGTGAGGCTTGGTGGGATGAGCTAGATTTAGAAGGAGTTCTGTCATGCGCCGCTGCCAGTGGATCATGCGAACGGTAGAGTGAGTCAAGCTGAGCTAGTGGCAAGGACGGATCCCGCTTAATGAGACGCCTCGCTGTCACAACTAATGCAACCAAGGGTCACCGTAGAGTGCGAGATAGAGGCGCCGCTTGGGCATTCATTGCCACCGCTATTGGCCCATCTGACGTATATCTCGGGACAGTATAATCTTTGTAGACTGGGTAGACCGGTGCAGCCGTGGCATCCCTGTCGGGGCTCAGCATTAAGGATCATGTCAGGTGGAGCTCGTCGTTGATGGCGTGGTCTTTTGCTCGTTATGGAGGAAGCAAGTTCCAAAGCGGCGGTATATGCCGACCAAACGAAGATGTGATGAGCGTGTGTCTGACAGAAGCGCATTTGACGGATCCTCGGGTAATGCAGACGGATAAGCTGGTGCAATGAGGTGTTAGCGCCAATAGGCCACGCTCGCTCCCCTCGTTCGTCGCACGCTTGGTCTATTGCAAGGGTTGCTCTAGTGGTAGGAGAATACGGCCTCATCTGAATTCAGCATCAAGGTGAGCGTCATCGATTTGACTCATGGAGCTGATGACCGGTAGAGCGGCTGTGTCGGGGAAGACCCGGAACCGCGTCTCTGGGGTTGAAGGAGGATCAAAAAGAGTCGAGTGTGATCAGTGTAGTTACTCATTAGGTCTTCTGAACTGTTATTTCTGCTATGACATGCTAAGGCGCCTGACATCGCCAGTGCATGAGTTCCATTGGTGGCGATTCCTGGCGCCGTTGACAACATGGCGCAGAGCGATATGGCCATACATCGTCGACTTTCTATGAGGCAGTGTCAGCCGAGCTATATATTCAGTATAAGAGCAAGGTATACAGACTTACCTTCAAGACCTACCTGCATCAGTTAGTTGACAAAGGACTGGCTGGTATCAGAATTTAACATTAATCATTCATTGGCACACAATCTTTTGTCCGTCTCATCAGTCATTTGTTTTACAAAGTAGACGCGGCGGAATCTCGACGACACACAATGACCAGCAAGTGGATGTTAGCGGCTCGAGCAATAGTAAGGACGACAATAGCTTTAGCTGAGACGATTGATAATACTATATCAGGTCCAGGCGCCTTTCGTTCTCCTGACTTGCGACTTTGTCAGAAAACCGTACCTAATCTCGACGTCAACAGTCGTTGTCTTCATTTTAGCATGGACAATAGTCACCTTTTTCTCATACACTACTGTTCGGTGGCTAATGCAAAACGTCGATCGGCATCCTCTACTTACGTTAATTCTTGTGTCGCTCTATGACCAGATTGGGAGTATCAAGTTTGGAGGGCGTTTCTAGATTCGAAGTCTAAAATGACGCGGCAGCTCTGTTGGATTGTTATAGGAATTCAGCTTATTCCGATTTTGCTCGTACTCAGAGGTATATTTGGTCTTTGCGTTATGCTACAAAATTTCTAGACTGAGGAGGTCCTATGTGCTTCGAGAGTAGAGAGCAGGAGACACGGACTCTCATTTCGAGCCTACCTTGCTGTAATAGGATAGCTATGGTATGTGAACGGAAAGATAAGATGTAATTGAGGTAGATAGAATAAAGGCTCGTCTTGACTTCATGACAGGAAAGAAAGACAACGTACGAAGTTTTCAGAACAAGCGCTTCATACGGGTATTTTCACTGGCTGTCGCCTGGCCCAAAATGGGAGTCGGTCAATACTAGGGAAGCGATCAAGGATTGCATGAACTAGTGGCCTGCCGATGAAGCATGCAGGAATATTATCACGATAATGCGAGGGTAATAGGCGTCGTTGAAGTCAGAGCCTGGACATGGATTAGCGTCAATGCGCGCGGGAGGTGTGATAATAGACTTATGTCGGGAGGGCTTGGCGCTTCGGATCAGCGAATTATCGTCCACTCATCACCCAACCACCCGCTCTGCATCAGACTCAGCGCCAACATAAAGAAGCACCATCTCCTCTTCGTATGCATCAGCATGGCCAGCACCTGTGAGCCTGTAGTGAATCGGAAAAGACGGCGCCCGGAGGCAGAAGATAAAGGTTGGTTACTCACCATCTTCATTCCGCGGCCCAGTTAACTGTCTGTAAAAGAACATCAAGATATTAGCGAAAAGGGAAGCCACGACGGAGTCTTAGAATCTTACGCGACCAAGAGGCTCGGCAGCTTCAGAACGATACCATATCCAAACATGCGCGGGTCTCAGACGAAGGTATAGTCTTCCTCAGCTTACATCCATCTTGTCTAATACAGTATAGGAAGTCGATCAAATAGCGTCCAAAGGAGAGCGATACAACGAGGGGCTCGTAGCACACCCCTCGATTCCCATCTTCAATCCAAACAAAAGCCCACCGCCAAAGGATCGAAGCCTAAACAGCATCGCCAGAAGCGACCCCGAGAAGAGGAAGTCCTACCCTCCCACGCTTCGCCTGAGCCGTCCCCCAAACGAGTACGAACATCTGAAACTCCTGTTCGGAAGACAATCAACGAGGCTCGTATTGAGTTCTGGAGTGAGAAAGGAACCTGGCCGACCGACGAGCAAGAGGCAACAATGGATCGTTTTCGAGAGCTTGTCGATCATGCGCGTGCTAGAAAACGATCACTGAGCCGTAAACGCTCAAACGCCTCGTTGGCCTCGGAAACAACCCCGACGCAGATTGCGGGCAGCATGTCGCGGGATCAGAAGTGTGCTCCGTACAAGCATCCACTGTTTGAACGCCAACTGAAGGAGTGTGGAAGCTTTATGGATGAACACGAACTCGGCATTACAGCGGAAAGCGAAAACCTTTGCAAGAAGCTGCTGAACAGACCACAGCCAGTGCCTCAGTATACTCTTTTCTCCGACGACGGACTGTTCAAGAGGACGTGTAGGAGGATGAAGGGTGAGAACGAGACTAAAATAGTCCACAGAATTTCGCAGTTCATTGTTCCGTCAGCTGAAATACTGGCTGACAAAGGAGCCAAACACCTCGCCATTCTCCGAGAGACTACCAATGCATGTTGGGCCAATTCCGAACCTTTCATCTATCCTCCTGGGTCTGGCTCTGGCTCCCGATCCGGACCTCGGCCGCAGCCAGATTTTGGATTTGGATTCGACAGAGATGCTTTTAATACGGAACAGCTGCAGAAGCTTCAACCATTTCTCGGCGACCTCCTTGCTGATTATTCCCTCTTTGCGGCTACTTACCAGATGTATTTTCCATTTCTCACCTGCGAAGTGAATTGTGGAGACAGCGGACTTGACGTAGCTGATCGACAGAATGCTTACGCTCAGTCTACTATCTTGCGCGGCCTACACTCACTTTTCCAGTTAGTTGGCCGAGAGAAAGAACTTCATCGGGAGATCAATGGGTTTTCGATATCTCATAACGATGAGGATGTAAGAATCTGGGGCCACTACGCCGTCATTGATGGAAAAGATGTCAAGTTTTATCGGCATTTGATCTCGAAGTTTATCTTCGCGCCATCCGGGGAAGGAGATCAGAGGTGGAAAGCCTACAAGTTCGTTAAGAACGTTTACGACTTGTGGCTTCCTAATCACTTTAAAAGGATCTGTTCCGCTGTCGACATGTTACCGGCAGACTTGACTTTCGAGGCCTCCGACCTGCCCAAACTTCAATCTCCAGATCCAGACCTCGAGTCTTCGCGCTCAGGACTATCACAACAGCTTGAAGGTTACAGCCTGGCTGATGAGCGAGTGATATCGAATAGCCAGACAACCGTTCAGCAAGTCACTCCCGATACAACTGTCCAGACCGAACAACGCAATCCTATGAGGAAGAAAAGGAGACCATAGGCTACCTGACTAATATTGGGCTCGGCTTTGTCTCACACGATGTTTCCCGTCATTGATTGACGAACGGCGGTACTGGATATTCTGTAACTTTGCAGCAACCGCAGGTCCAGCGGAGCCGTATGCTGGGAGGCTAGACAGTATGCTCTTCTTTAATGTAGGACTCAATTCGCTATTGTACTTTCTAATGCCGCAAGCGCCCTGACCAGTCTTCCTAGTGTTTTAAGATAGATGTCAATGTCCTCTGGAAGAAGTTCACTAACGTCGTCGCCAGCATTAGAGATATTTTCCGTATCTTCTAGCGAATGACGCCATTTATATATCTCCCTTCCTGCTCCAGCTTTTAATAAATTGTGTTGGATCGTGCTCCTCTCCTCATTGTCATTGCGCTTTCTCTTCTTACCTGCTCGCTTGTGAAATACGTTAACGCATTTCACAAGCGAGTCGCGCACACAAGCGAGCCGCGCACCCCGCTAAGGCCCCTAAATATAGTCGCTAATTTTAGGGCCCTACTCCGTAAATTTAGTGGGTGCCGCGTTTGTTAGTGAGTCCAGAACGTTTTCCCAATTATCTCCACATATACCCCATTTGTTACTTCCCAATTCAAGTTAGACGTTTCCATTATGTGCTTAAAGGTGTATCATAAGTTTGGAAATTTCTCGTGCACTTGTTGTGGAGATATTGTGGTCTCAATTTCGTGATTTTTGGTGAGAAAACGGCTGCGCGGCTCGCTTGTG
>Ga0335072_10000198_pt1 | contig 132003 bp, 113 predicted proteins | sample Lox_Sample_21_FD_206725 | JGI IMG/M metagenome (GOLD analysis project Ga0335072, IMG submission 206725) | Soil microbial communities from Loxahatchee National Wildlife Refuge, Florida, United States - Lox_Sample_2.1 | ecosystem: Environmental > Terrestrial > Soil > Wetlands | place: USA...
ACGATTCTTCTGACGGCCGGCGGCGGTGTTGTTGGGGGCCACTTCCTCGTCCTTGCCGAGGCCGATGAGATAGAACTTGTGCGCCGGGATGTTGTACTTCGAGGCCAGATACTGCACGACGGCCATGGCGCGGCGATCGCTCAGCTGGTAGTTGTACTCCTTAGAGCCCACGGAGTCGGTGCCGCCGGTGACTTCAAGGATGTAGTTTTTGCTGTTGGCGAGCTGGGTACCAAACTGGTCGAGCTGATCGCGATCGGCATGGGTCAGGATTGATTTGTTAAAGCCGAAGGTGACGGAAACGTCGGCGATCTGCTTATAGTTCTCGAGGTTCCCGATGACGCCGGCCAGAGTGTCGGCGCGATTGACGGCCTCCTGGCCGGCCTGCTGGGCTCCAGTGGCAGCCTGGGTGGCGTTCTGCGCGTTCTGATGAGCCTGGTTGGCGTTGTTCTGCGTTTGCTGGATGCTCGACTGGAGGCGCTGATCGGTTTCGTGGATGTTGTGGGCGTCGTTGCCTGTTGCCTGGTCGAGCTCGTTGGTCTGCTGGACGACGGGGGTGGTTTGGCTGCGGGCGTAGTTCTTGGTGGTACAGCCGGTCGTCAGAACGAGAGAAAAGGCCGCCAGAGCGGAAGCGGCGATTACTGCTGCTCCTGAATTGCGGTTCATGTGGAACACTCCGTGTCTCAACTTTCTCTGTCTGAGAAAGCGCCGCGCTCCGCGCGGATGCCTGAGATTCTCAGGTAAAGCAGCACGGGGGTGACCAAAGTCACGGAGAGAGGCTAAGTGATTGATTTGGCTGGGTCCTGGTGTCGGCGGTTGTGGCAGGGCGATCGGAAGACCGGCACATTTCGTGTAATTTTTACAATCCAAAGGACATACCGACCCGGAAAAAGCTGCTGCCGGATGAGCCTTTAAACTGGAGTCTGGACTGGAATCGGGCCGTTATGGATTTGCACGAGAAGATACGCACTCTCCCCACGCGGCCCGGCGTGTACCTCTATAAGAACGCCGATGGCGAGGTGATCTACGTCGGCAAGGCCAAAAACCTGCGCTCGCGGGTGCGGTCGTACCTGCTGGAAGCTTCACAGGCCAACGCCAAGACCGGGTCGCTGATGCGCGATGCGGTCGATGTCGACTACATCCTGGTCGACAACGAGCACGAGGCGCTGGCGCTCGAAAACAACCTGATCAAGCAGCGCAAGCCGCGCTTCAACATCCTGCTGCGGGACGACAAGACCTACCCGTATGTGAAGCTGACGCTTCGGGACCGGTATCCCAAGGTATTTGTGACGCGACGGCTGCGCAGGGACGGCAGCGCGTACTATGGGCCGTATTTTCCGGGAAATCTGGCCTATCGGGTGGTGGATCTGATCCACCGGGCCTTTCTGCTGCCCAGCTGCAAGGTGGACCTGGAGCGGGATCATCCGCGGCCTTGTTTGCAGTACTACATCGGGCGCTGCCTGGGGCCCTGCGTGAAGGAGCTGACGACGCCGGAGATCTATGCCGAGGCGGTACGGGACACGCAGCTGTTTCTGGAAGGGCGGACGGCGGAGCTGGATAAGTCGCTGCGGGTGCGGATGGCGGCGGCTGCCATGGCGGAGCAGTACGAGATGGCGGCGAAGTATCGGGATCTGCTGATCACGGTGGATCAGCTGCAGGAGAAGCAGCGGATCGCGTCGGCGCAGGATGACGACCTCGACGTATTCGGCTATCACTTCGAAAACGGGATGATCGCGGTGAACCTCTTCCACGTGCGCGGAGGGAAGATTGTGGACCGGCGCGAGCTGTTCTGGGAAGAGCTGCCGGATTTCGTGGCGGAGGTTCCGGAAGCGGACAGCGAGGAGACGGTCACGGCGGCTCCGGCATTCGAGCCGGGGGCGTTCTTCTCTGCCCTGCTGAAGCAGCTCTACATCGATCAGCAGTATGTGCCTGTGAACATTTATGTGCCGGTAGATTTTTCGGATCGGGCGCTGCTGGGCGGATTGCTGACCGAGCACACGAAACATCGGGTGGAGATTGCGGTGCCACAGCGCGGCGACAAACGGTCGCTGGTGGATCTGGCGGGGCAAAATGCCAAGCAGAGCTACGATCAGCGCTTCCGTGTTCTGCAGCCGAGCCAGAAGGCAACGCAGGACGCGCTGCAGGATGCCCTCACCCTGGAAGAGCCGCCGCGGCGGATCGAGTGCTTCGACATCTCGCACATTCAGGGCGCCGAGACCGTCGCCTCGATGGTGGTATGGGAAGACGGCGAGATGAAGAAAGGCGCCTACCGGAAGTTCAAGATCAAAACGGTTGAGGGCGTGGACGACTTCGCCTCGATGCGGGAAGTGGTGACGCGGCGCTATAAGCGGGTGGTCGAAGAGAAGCAGGCGATGCCGAGCCTGATCCTGATCGACGGCGGGCTGGGACAGCTGCATGCGGCGGCGGCGGCGCTGGAGTCGCTGGGGCTGACGACGCAGCCGCTGGCCTCGATCGCGAAACGCGAGGAGATTATCTACCTCTACGGGCAGGAGGATGAGCCGGTGGTGCTGGACCGCCGCTCGCCGGTGCTGCACCTGGTGCAGCGCATTCGCGATGAGTCGCACCGGTTTGCGATTGCCTATCACCGCAAGCGACGGGAGATGCGGGACCGCGATTCGGAGCTGCTGGAGATTCCCGGCGTGGGCGCGCGGACGCGGCAACGGCTGCTGGAACACTTTGGGAGCCTGCGCAGCATCTCGCAGGCGGGTCTCGAGGCGCTGACGGCCGTGGTGCCTCCGAAGACGGCGGAGGAGATTCACGCGCACTTTCACGCTGGTGAAGCGGAGAAGAATCCGCTGGTGGTCCTCAACCAGCCGCAGTGATCGAAGAAGCCGGAGCCTCCTCCGGTTCGGGTCCGCATTCTGTGATAGACAGGATAGGTTGCTGACGCAGAGCCGCGGTGACTGAAGCGCGGCTCGCGATGGAGCGCCTGTGAAGACCCTGTTGCTGGCGGATCCGGTCCGCTACCCACGCATGACAACGGAAGAGCTGCGGTCGACGTTTCTGCTGGACGGGCTCTATCGAGCAGGAGCGCTGGAGATAGCGTATGTCGACCTGGATCGCGCAGTGGTGGGCATGGCCGCGCCCGTCGGCGATGCGATCCGGCTGCCGAGTTTTCCAGAACTGCGCGCCGATTACTTCACGGAGCGGCGCGAGCTGGGGGTGCTGAACATCGGCGGCCCGGGTGCCGTACAGGCAGGTCGACAGACGTGGGAACTCGGGAATCTGGATGTGCTGTATGTCGGGCGCGGGAATGCCGAGGTTGGCTTCGAATCTCAATCCGGCGCCAATCCGGCCATCTACTATCTGCTGAGTTATCCCGCGCACTGCAGCTATCCCGTAACTCTGGTGAAGAAGGCTGATGCTTTGCCCGCCGAGTTAGGGAGTGTGGAAATGTGCAATGCGCGGACGGTTTGCAAGTACATTCACATGGGCGGCGCGAAGAGCTGTCAGCTGGTGATGGGAGTAACGCATCTGCACACGGGCAGCGCGTGGAACACGATGCCTCCCCACACCCATATGCGGCGCTCGGAGATTTACATGTATTTCGATCTGGCGCCAGACGCGCGGGTGATCCATCTGATGGGGCCGCCGGAGGAGACGCGGCATCTGGTGATGGCGAACCGGGATGTGGTGGTCTCGCCGGGCTGGTCGGTGCACGCGGGTGTGGGAACGCGCGCCTACAGTTTCTGCTGGGGGATGGGCGGAGAGAATCAGGATTATGCGGATATGGATCCGGCGCCCGTGGAAACGCTACGGTAAGTACGGTGAAAAGAGGGAGCAAACGATGAAGGTTGTTGCAGGAGCAGTAGCAGTGATTTTGCTGTGTGCGCTGAGTGCGGCCGCGCAGACCGCGGTGCCGGCAGGATCGAGCACGGCCCCACCTTCTGTGCTGGTGCAGAAGGATGTACAGCAGCAGTTGTCGGGTCTGGCGGCGGGCGCAAAACCGTCGGGCCTGGCCGGGACCACACTGGCGGACTACGGCAGTTATCAAATCCAGCTCTCCGTACGCACACACAGCGGTGGCGCCGAAGTCCACGCGCACTGGGACGATGTGATGGTGGTGGAAAAAGGAAAAGCGACGCTGGTGACGGGTGGGACGGTCGTGGATGGAAAGACCGCAGATAATGGCGAGACGCGGGGCAAGCGGATCGAGGGTGGGGAGTCAAAGCCGATTGCCGCAGGCGATACATTGACGGTGCGCGCCGGAACGCCGCATCAACTGTTGCTGGCGCCGGGCGTGGTCTTCGGCGCGGTGATTGTCAAGGTTCACGAGCCGTAGCTCCCACCAGGAAAAAAGAAAGCCGGGGGAAGATCCCCCGGCCAGTTGGCGTTCGTCGTACGGCGGCATCGCCGCTCATGGTGTATTTACGGGTATCAGTCGGATATTCGTCAGACTCGTCGTGATGGCCTGAAATATCTGATTGAGCGAGGTGATCGCGTTATTGGCGGCGTTTGCCTGGCAACCGGAATCGCCACCCTGTGCGGTGTAGTCGGAATAAAAGTAGCTGGAAGGAGAACTTGTCGAGCCGTTCGTTGCCATAAGCTGCAACGTCTGGCAGGGAGTAATGTTGGGGTGCGATCCGGCGTGAACATCGCTGCCGCAATAACTACTGGAGGATTGGGTAGAGGCGCCGTAGGCAACCGTATAAACGAGAGTGTTATTGCCGGAGTAAGTGGCAGCATACTGAGCGGCATTCACCGCCTGCCCACATTCTCCAGTCGCGGATGGATAAGAACCGCTCCCGTTCTGTTCAGCGACGTAGTTGGCGGAAGGGAACGTGTAAGCGCTGGTGGTCAGCGCCGAGTTGGTGCCGAAGGTTGTCGTGGACTGAGTCTTGCTGGTCGGCATAGCGGGGCTGTTCCTGTCCGGCGACCCAGAGGGGCCCGGTGCGGTGGAGTTGCCGTCGCCGAGCAGGACGATCACATTTTGGGAGTTAGGATTATTGGGCTGCTCCGCCAGCAGTGCGGCCTGGGCGGCATAGAGTGCTCCGGCATAATAGGTACCGTAATCGCCGTCATAGTTCGAAGTGGTGATTCCGCCGCAGCCGCTCACGCCGCCCGCAGCTTTAACGATGTTAGAAGCTGAGTTCAAAGTGGTGGCCGTATTGGACGTACGATAGTCAGTGGAAAACCCTACCACCTCATAGGTGGGCGCCAGGCTTCCCGAGGCCGTGGTATATCCTGACGTGCCGGTAGGAGGCGGCGGGAAGGTATAGGGCTCGGCCCAGGCCACTCCTGTCCAGGGCGTTTCATACGTCGGACCACCGCGACTCGACGAGTCCAGCATGGAATAGTATCCCCACGTGGAGCTGTGCGCATACTGGGTGGTTACACCGCCCGTGGTATAGCTCGAAGGCATGGCAGTTGTGCAATTGAAGCTGCTGCCGTTGGTAGCGGTGCCGGCTCCTGAGCCCATAGCTACGTTAGGAAAAGTAAAGAGAGCAACGTGATCCGTTGTGGGATAAAGGCCAAGGAGAAGCTGCTGCACGCCGTTGAGCGCGCAGGTCATCTGCGATTGACCGCTGCAGTTGGAGTCGGTGGCCGTCATTGACAGGGTAGAGTCAACGACGATGGCGACGTTATAGGGCAGCGGCACGGAACCTTTGGCGGCGGCCCAGGAGGTGGCGCTGACCGTGATCGTCTTCATGCCGAGAACCCAGCCGAAGTAGGTGTTCACAGTCGCCGTTTCCTTGGCAGAAACGGCATTCCAGGTCGACGTGCTGGCGTTGCAGGTTACGCCGATGGATTTGAGTGTGGTGAGGCACAGGCCCGTGATGGTAGGGCCGGTAATGGTATAGCCCTTCGCGTTGGCGTCACCGGACGCGCCGCTGTATGACTGTCCCATCGAGCTAAAGTTGGAACTGGACAGGTCCCCGGCGGCGGCAAGCGCGGCGGCGTCGGCCGAAGATTGCAGTTGGTGCTGAACCACCATGGCATGGGCGACATCGACGACGACCGCGCCGGTGCCGAGCATCACAGCCATCATCAGGCCCGCCCATGCGATCATCTGCCCGTCCTGTTCGGCGAACATCCGCCGTGCGAGCGAGCGATGATGGGGGCGACGCAGGCGAGTCCCCGAGACAATCCCGGGAACCTTCCCGTGGCCTTTCATAGAGTTTGCATCGAGGTTTCTCATGTTAGGTTCTCCTTAACCGTTCAGTCCGGCGTGGCCGATTTGCCCGGTCCTTCTCTCTCTTCCCGTTTCGTCGGGATGTGTCGTTAGTGCTTCATTGCACCAGCTCGGTCGTCTGAGCCGTTAAGTTCAGCGTGTTGTTCTTCCAGCCGGAAATGACCGTATTCACGCTGTAAGTCAGCGTTACCTGCACCGTATCGCCGGGTTTCATGGTAAGACCGGAGCAAATGCTGCTGGCAGTCGATGAGTAGGTATAAGTCGTGGGAGTGCCTGTCGACGCGGGAGTGTAAGTCCACGAAATGCCGAGATTGGCGGTCTTGAGAGTGGAGGCTGATCCCTGGATGACGGAGACTGTGTATTCGCAGGGATCGGTCTGCCCCATTTGCCGGACCAAAGCGAAGGCACGCGCGCCGGCACTGGCGGCGTTCGTCATCACCTCATAGTCGTTCAAAGCAATGCCGAACCAGAGAACTCCGGTGACCGCCAGCAGCAGCAGTGGAGCGACGAAGGCGAACTCCACCATATTCTGGCCTTCCTCCCGATGCAGCAGACTTCTGCAGCAGCGGAGGAAGCGCGCAGTCGTGCCGGAGGGTGAGGCTTTCGTCGCAGCGTCGGCAACACACGAAGAGGGGAGACAGCTGGGCGTCGGCGCGCGGCGGATTCTTTTCATTTTCATTCGACACTCCACGGCCGCACGCGAACCGGACGAAGACCTGAACGTCTTCGGCACTGTTTAAGACACATGCGACAGCAAACAACCAGGTAGAACCAGGCAAAATGGGGAGGTGTCAGCCCCTAGAGTATTCAACTGAAGGCAGGGCATCTCAATAGCCATTTGGTGGTAGCAGCCGGCTTTATGGTAATCGCGCCTGCAAGTTACTAAGTTCCTCGCAGTGCTTCTCCGGCGGCCCGGATCGTCATTCAGTGGAGTCAGCATTGTCCTTCCTCCACGCAGTATGGGCAGCATTGCTCACGGAGGCCACGGTATCGGCCGCAGGTCCGGCGGGAACGATGATGGGTGGCTGCGCCGGAGTTTTGCGAGCGATGAAGACGGAAGCGATCTTGTCCTGATACGCGAGCTGGAATCGGGTATCGGTGCGTAATAACTGGGTCAGCGGCTGATCATCAGGGGCAATTACGATGCCGGCGGAGGTGAGGTCGGGATCGGAAGCCCAGTCAGGACCACCGGCCCAGGTGGCACGCGAACGATCGATGCGGGCGTCACCATAGAGCGCGGCGCGGCCGTCGATGCTGACGGGCTGGCGCAGGTTCCAGATCAGAAATCCGCCCCAGGCATAGTTATTAAATATGGGACCCTGGTAATGGCGCTCTCGGATCACGTCGACCGCCTGGACGGGCATGATCTTAGCCAGCTGACGGTTCAGGTGAGTGTTGTTGACGTGGAGAATGAGGGCGCAGGCAAAGACGCAGGCCGCCGCAGCAGCAGCCGAGATAAGAAGCGCCCAGCGCGGGAGGCTCGTTTTCTCTGCCGGCTGCGACAGCTTTTCCGGACGGCCCGGTAAGCCCGCGGCAAGAATGGTGACCGCAGTGAGAGCCATAAACCAGACGTCGCGCTGTGACTTAAAGGAGATCGCGGCGGCAGCGGCCAGCAGCAGCGTCTCGAAAGGCGGAAAGTTGCGGGCGCGCGCCAGCACCGCGGCGGCTCCGAGGCACAGGAAGAGAACCAGATAATCGGGAATGCTGCGGAAGGGCAGCGCGTTCATCTCGCTCACCGTGTTGAGGACGCCGGGTTGCGCGGCGAGATCGTGGGCGATTTTATAGATCCCGGGGCCGTATGGGTTGATACAGGTGGCGAGGAGCGACGCGCCCAGAGTGAGCCACAGAGCGCGTGCAGGAGGCCGCTGATCTCCGGTTTTCCACCAGCGGGCGAGCAGCGGCTCGATAGCGGCCAGCCCGAGCACGATCAGGCCATCGATGAACTGAATATGTACATTGACCCACACCAGATAGATAAGGGGGAGCCAGAGCAGCTCGCGGATTTTGCCGGTGCGGCGGGCGTGCATCAGGATGTCGAGCTGCAGGGTGAAGAAGAGGATGCTGAAGAGCCAGGGACGTGGCGTGAAGCCGCGAGACATACAGACGGTGGCGGCGACGGCCAGCAGCGCGCATTTGGTGAAGTCAGTCTGGAGGCGGCTGAGCAGGTGGTAGAGGGCGGCGCCGATCAGCACCAGCAGGATCGACGTGTAGACCATGAAGCCGGAAACGTTCCACCACTGATAGAAGCGGAGCAGGATCAGCTCGAAGAGCCAGCTGTACGCCTGCCAGGGCAGGGAGCCGACGCGGGAAAAGGGGTCAGCGTGGGGAAAGGCATGATGCTGGAGGATCCATTCACCGGCCCGCAGATGCCAGCCAAGGTCGGCATCGGCGACACACGCCACGGCCACGCGCAGAGAAAGCAACGCGGGCAGCGAACAGAGAAGACCCAGGACGACGGCGCGGGCTGTCCGGTCGGAAGGGGAAGAAGGTGGTTGGCTGCTCTGCACTCGGAAGATTCCTCAAATCGAAAAGGAGGGTGTGGAGCATCTGCTCAGGATCCGCCGCGGGCGCCGGCCGGCGGAAGGCCTCGCTTCTCCGCCTCCAGTTCCCATCATCAATTCCGGGAGGGGCAGAGTCGATAACACAACACGCGGGAGGACATACCACCAGTGATTTCGCCTAACACGAAGGTGGCATTGACCCGTGGTGGTTGTATCGGAATGCGACAGAACTGCCCGAGAAGGCGCGAGCAGAATGCAGCATTTACGGGGGCGCGGGGCCCGCGCCGGAAGCGTTACCGCGGTGTTTACCGCTAACACTGAATAGCTATGGAACGCGAAGGTAACTGGGTTCAATGTGATCTTAGTCACATATCAACGGGATGGGCTCTCCTGTGCAGCCGGCAATTCCCTTCCCGCAAAACTATGAGGAGAAAGAAACTATGACCTCCAGCAACCTTCTGCAACGGTTCCTCAGTGATGAATCCGGCCAGGATCTGATCGAGTACGGTTTGATCGCAGCTCTGATCGCTCTGGCGGCCGTGACCATTATGGGTACGATCGGCAACTCGATCGCGGCAGTCTTCACCAACGTCAACGCCAATCTGTAAACCGACCGGGCCTCGAGTGTCTCGCGTGTCGGCGCCCGTAACTGACACGCGAGACATGGTTTGTCCCAAAAGTAGCAATTGGTAACACTTATTGGCCATTGCTGCAGCGGGTCCGAACAGCGCATTCTCGCTACATCAAAACCAACGCAGTGCGGTGCCGGGATCAACAGAAACTCTGACCGCGTTGCGCATCTCGAGGAGAAAAGCATGAAGAACACCAAGATGATTCTGAAGAACCTGCTGCAGGAAGAGTCGGGCCAGGACCTTATCGAATACGGCCTGATTGCAGCGCTGATCGCGCTGGCCGCCGTCACCATCATGGGCACCATCGGCAACTCGCTGAAGAGCGTGTTCACCGACATCAACAGCAACCTGTAATTCGTCCCGGGACCCGAAGTGATTCGAGTCGGTTGCATCTGTCAGATCGGGGAAAAGTTCAATGCAGGCATGGAAAGGTTCTGGCCGGGCTCATTCGTGGGGAGTTCGGTCGGAATCTGCCTGATCTGATCCGCAGCGGCCACAGCAACATGGGCTCGGCACGATGCGGAGGCCGCATCCGGGGCAGGCAGCAGAGAGGCAATTCCGGATGGCAGGACCGAGGACAATCGGCAGAAGGTCAATGAGACGAGAGTGGAATTCGGGCCGGGCTCACCTGATCTGTGGCCTGGATTTCGGAACGACCAACAAGACAGTCCGCTGGCGCGAGAGTTACGTCTCAGGCGCGAGAGCGATCGGAGACGAGCTTCCAGCCGGTATCGTAAGTGCCTGCTTCGTGGGCACGCGCTGCCTGGAGGGACCTGGCTGGGCCGACAGGCAAAACGGCTCTACCTTTCAGTCCTGCCCTGCTGAGCCGGAAGGCGAAGAAGGGCACCTTGGGGATCTCGGATGTTGAACCCGACTATGAACTGGATCTACCCGGCAGCGTCGCTCGGCTGCGCACTCGCAGGAGCTGCGTTTGACGTGAGAAGCCGCCGGGTACCTAACTTCATCAGCCTGCCCGGGATTCTGTTTGGATTGCTGCTTCATTTTGCACTGGGCGGATGGCACCAGCTGGCGTTGTCCGCAGCCGCCGGCCTGATCTGCGGGCTGGTTTTCTTCGTTTTCTGGATCGCGGGCGGGATGGGCGCCGGCGATGTGAAACTCATCACGGCAGCGGCCTGTATCGCGGGGCTGCCCGAAGTTGGATATCTGCTGATCCTGACCGCACTGGCGGGCGGGGTCATGGCGGTTGGCCTGGCGCTGTGGCGCGGCCGGCTGAAGGAAACGATTATGAATGTCGGCGCGCTGGCGGTTCATCACCGGTTTGAAGGGCTCCAGCCCCACCCGGAACTCAATATTGGCAACGAAGCAACGCTGCGTCTGCCCTATGCCCTGGCTATCGCCGCAGGTTGTGCTCTGACGCTGTGCATGACAGCGCTGCGGAGGTAGGAAGTCATGGCTCGCCGTCTTCTTTCAGCGCTGTTTGTAGCGCTCATTATTTCCGGACTCTTTACTTTCTGGCTGAGCCGGCGCGTGAACCGGACTCAGGTGGTGGCGCAGGCTCCCAACCAGTATGTGGCGGCCGCGCGGACCCTTGACCCGGGAGAAACCATCCGCCGCGAAGATCTGAACATGATCGACTGGCCCAAGTCGCATCCGCTGTCGGGCACGTTTATGCGGCCGGAAGACGTCGTGGGCCGCGCTGTGCTCTATCCGGTGGCGGCGGGAGAGCCGATTCTGGACCGGCAACTCGCGACCACGGGATCGGGCATTGGACTGACCGGACGGATTCCGGCCGGAATGCGCGCGATCGCGCTGCGTTCGGATGAGGTGGTGGGCGTGGCCGGGTTTCTGCTGCCGGGCACGCATGTCGATGTGCTGGTGACTTACCACGACGGCAATCATCCCGACCCGATCACGGCCACCGTACTGCAGGACTCCGAGGTATTGGCCGCAGGGCACCAGGTGCAGCCGGATCCTTCGGGAAAACCAGCCACGGTCGATGTGGTGACACTGCTGCTCTCGCCGGAGGACGCCGAAAAGGCGGTGCTGGCGAGCGCTCAGGGAAACATTCATTTCGTACTGCGCAATGGCGGAGACCATGTGGCAGGCGGCGCGACGCCGCTGACTCTGGAGCAGCTGGCCTCTCTGCCCAACGCGAGACCGGCAACGGGTCACCATGTGGACAGAGCTCCGGCCCCGCGCCCGTGGGTGGTGGAGACGCTGATGGGCAACAAACGCTCCACGGACAGCTTTAACTGAGGCGACCCATGAAAAGGCGAGAGATTCAAGCTTCGAAGACCATCAGTGCCCTGCTCGCGGCCGCCGTATGCACGGCCGGGCTGCCCGCAGCATCGGCGCAAAACAGCATATCGGCGGCCGACCCGGCAGCGATTGCCGGGGCCGCAGGGGGCGGATCGGCTGCCATTTCGGCAGCGGGTGACTCGCTGCGCCTGCTGGTCGGGCGATCGATGTTCATCAACACGGGAAGCCGGCTGCGGCGCATCTATGTCAGCAATCCCGACGTGCTGAACTCCTTTACCTCCAGCCCCAATCAGATCGTCGTAACGGCCAAGGCGCCGGGAGTCAGCGGTGTGATCCTGTGGGACGAGAAGGGGGAGTCGCACTCCTACTTCGTCGATTCCGATGTGGACGTGACGCAGTTACGTAACGCGCTGCGCGATGCCCTGCCGGGAGAAAACATTCGCGCCGAAGGTCATGAGGATCAGGTGGCGCTGGCGGGTACGGTGTCGAGCCAGCAGGCGGCGGACGCGGCGGTGAAGCTGGCCAACCTGTTCTCCAAGTCAGTCACCGATTCGCTGGTGGTTGCGCAGCAGCATACGCCCCAGGTAAAGCTGAAGGTACGCGTGGTCGAGATCGATCGGTCGCGGGCGGAATCGCTGGGCTTCAATTTCTTCGGCGGCGGCAAGAACACCTTTAACTCCACGACCGGGCAGTATCCGGCGATCACGGTGGCCTCAAATCCACAGAGCGCTTCGGCGGGCGGGAACGCCAACGTATCGTCGCTGCTTGGCCTCGGCGCCCTGCTGAACATGTTCTATTACAACCAGAGCCTGGGCCTGGGCGCGGCGATCGAAGCGCTCGAAAACAAGCAGATCCTGCAGATTCTGGCCGAGCCGACACTGACGGCGGTCAGCGGACAGAAGGCATCGTTTCTTTCCGGCGGCGAATTTCCCTTCCCTGTGGTGCAGGGGGCTTCGAGCGGGTTCACCTCGGTCACGATTCAGTTTCGGCCCTATGGCGTGAAGCTGGACTTCAGCCCGGTGGTGCTCCCCGACGGAACCATTCAGATGAAGGTAGCGCCGGAAGTCAGCGCGCTCGACTACACCAACTCGGTGCAGCTGGATGGATACACGGTGCCCGCTCTCTCCACCCGCAAGGCGGACACTGACGTAATTCTGAGGAGCGGACAGAGCTTTGCCATTACCGGCCTGCTCGACAATCGGACCACCGACATGCTGGAGAAGATGCCGGGGATCGGTGATTTGCCGATCCTGGGCAAATTCTTCCAGACCAAAAACACGAGCCATTCGGTAGTGGAACTGGTGGTAATCGTGACGCCGACCATCATCGATCCGCTGACGGAAGCCGCACCGGCTACTCCGGCGGAGCCGAAGATGACCATGCCCTTCATCAACGAACAGAAATTTGACAAGGGCATGGCTCCGAAGAATGCCCCGCAGGGAGCGTCGCAGCAGTGACGGGGCAGAGATGAGCATGAATCAGCGAGGAGACAATTCGGAATCATTGGCGGTTGCGCTGATCACGGTGAGCGCAGACCGGAATGAGACGGAAAGCATCGTGCACGCGGCCAGCCAGCTGTCCTGGTCGCTGACGCACGAGGTATTTGACGAGTATGTTTCGGCGAGCCGGCGCCCCGCCATTTCCACGGGGCTCAAGAATGCGCAGGCGATTCTGGTGGTGGTGGATTTCGATCGTGATCCGGCCGGAGCGCTGGACACGGCGACCTATCTGCACCAGCTGTTTCTGGGACGCATCTTCATAGCGGCACTGTCGGCCAGCACCGATCCCGATCTGCTGCTGGCAGCGATGCGGGCCGGGTGCAACGAGTTCCTGCACAAGCCTCTGGATGAGCGGCAGCTGACCGAAACGTTCAGCCGTCAGGAACGGATCTGGTCGGGAACGATGGGCCGCGACCACTCTTCGGGGCACATCCTCTCCTTCTTCGGAGCCAAAGGCGGCGTAGGCACGACCACCGTTGCGGTGACTCTGGCCTACTACCTGGTGAAGCAGCACAGCAAACGCGTGCTGCTGATCGATAATCATCCGGAGTTCGGCCATGTGTGCCTCTATCTCGGGCTGGACGGCACGCGCTATCACTTCGACGAGCTGATCCGGAACGTCAACCGGCTGGACTCTGCCCTGCTGAAGGGCTTTATTGCCAAACACCCCAGCGGTCTGGAAGTGCTGGCTTCCCCGGAATCGCACGATCTGTCGCGCAACGTCGATCCCGATGCACTGGAGCGGACGCTCGAGTTTCTGCGCGGCGAGTACGACTACATCATCCTGGACTGCGAGACCTCGCTGGAAGAAACCAGCCTCGCTGTGATGGATCGTTCCGATCAGATTTATCTGGTAGCGACGCCGGACATCGGTTCCATTCGCGATCTGTCGCGCTATATCGATGGGCTGAGCCGCAACGAGTCCACCTCGCAGCGCCTGCACGTCGTCATCAACCGTTTCTCGTCGCACGGAGCCATCGCCGTGGAACAGATCGAAAAAGCGATTCGGGTCCCCGTGGAAGTACGGCTCACCAACGCCTATGCCGATTGCCTGAGGGCGATCAACCTGGGCGAGCCGGTGGGTCCGGACAAGAAATCGGAACTGGGTGCGCAGTTTGCGAAGTGGACGGGCGTTCTGACCGGCAACGGCGAAAGCAAGAAGCCGCAGCCGGCCGCACGCAAGAGCAAGGGCTTCTCTTTCTTTGGACAAAAAAGGACTGAATAACCATGGCAGACCTGAGTCTCAATGTCACGCCCGCACGCCCCGAGGTTATGCCGTTGCGCACCGGCGGCGCCGCGACCGGCGGTTTGCGGAACAGCACCGGCGGCGGCCGGCCGCTGCGCGAGAAAGAACAGCAGGAGCTGAAGTCGGCCGTTCACCAGGAACTGATCAACCGCCTGGATCTGGAAAAGCTGGGAGAAGCGCAGGAGACGCGCGCCGGGCAGCAGCAGCTGTTCATTCTCATTCAGCAGATCATTACCGAGCAGGGCGTTCCGCTGAGCTCCTCGGAGCGGGACCGGGTTGCGCAGGAAGTGCTGGACGAGCTGTTCGGTCTGGGACCGCTCGAGCCTCTGCTGAAAGATGACACCATCAGCGACATCCTGGTGAACACCGCCAGCCACGTGTACGTCGAGCGCCGCGGGCAGCTGCAGCGCACCAACGTCACCTTCAAAGACAATCGGCATCTGATGCAGATCATCGACAAGATCGTGTCGGCGGTAGGACGCCGTGTCGATGAATCGACGCCGATGGTCGATGCGCGCCTGAAGGACGGATCGCGCGTCAACGCGATCATTCCCCCGCTGGCCATCGATGGGCCGATCCTGTCGATTCGCCGCTTTGGATCGTCGCCGCTGACGGCCGACAAGCTGGTGCAGAACAAGGCGCTGACCCAGATGATGCTGGACGTGCTGCGCGCGGCGGTGGCGGCGCGGCTGAACATTGTGATCTCGGGCGGCACCGGCGCCGGCAAGACGACGCTGCTGAACGCGCTCTCCAGCTTCATCTCGGATAAGGAGCGCATCGTTACCATCGAAGACTCGGCCGAACTGCAGCTGCGCCAGGAACACGTGGTGCGGCTGGAGACCCGTCCGCCCAACGTGGAAGGCAAGGGAGCGATCAAGCAGCGCGAGCTGGTGATCAACGCCCTGCGTATGCGCCCCGACCGCGTGGTGCTGGGCGAGGTCCGCGGCGAGGAATGTATGGACATGCTGCAGGCCATGAACACCGGCCACGACGGCTCGATTACCACCATCCACGCCAACACGCCCCGCGACGGTCTGGCTCGTCTGGAAACCATGTGCATGATGGGCGACATCCGCCTGCCGGAGAAGGCCATCCGGCTGCAGATCGCATCGGCCATCCACGTGATCGTGCAGGTCGCGCGTATGAGCGACGGCAGCCGCCGGATCACACACATCTCGGAGCTGACGGGAGCGTTCAGCGACGTGATCAGCATGCAGGATCTGTTTGTGTTCGAAAAAGAAGGAATTGGCGAGCACGGCAAAGTGAAGGGGCGCTTCCGCGCGACGGGCATCGTGCCCAAGTTTGCAGAGCGCTGCAAGGCCGCCGGGATTGCGCTGCCGAATGGTCTGATGGACCACGTAATGGAAGTGTGACGGGGAAACGGAGACTATGCTTCTGGTGGTCGGATTTTTCGGGATCATGCTGTTGACCTTCGGCGTGGTCATTGTGGTGACGAACCCCTCGTCCAGCGACAAGGTCATCCAGCAGCGGCTGGCGATCATCGCTGCGCAGAAAGCGGGCGCGGGTCAGGCGACGCTGGAGGCATCGCAGCTGCTGCGCAAACAGGAGACGGGGAACTTCGGCTGGCTCGAACACCTGCTGGAGCAGTATGCGTCGCTGAAGAAGGTTCGCGAGTACATCAGCCAGTCGGGACTCAAGACCACGATTTCCTCGATTCTGGTGCAGAGCGTGATCTGCGGCGCAGTCGGATACCTCGGCGCCATGATGCTCTGCCCGATCCTGGCAGTAGAGATTGCCGCGCCGGCGGTGCTGGTGGTTCTGCCCATGGGACGGGTGTGGCTGGCGCGTTCGCGGCGTGTGCGAGCCTTCGACAATGCCCTGCCCCAGGCGATCGATATGATGGCCCGCGCGCTGCGCGCCGGGCACTCGACGGCCAGCGCTCTGGAACTGATGACCCAGGGAGCACCGGAACCGGCCTGCTCGGAGTTCAGCGAGGTCTTCCGCCAGCAGAACTTCGGTATGCCGCTGCGCGACGCGCTGATGCAGATGCTGGAGAGGGTTCCGTCGCAGGACCTGCGCGTGGTATCGACCGCCATCATCGTGCAGCGGGAAACCGGCGGCAACCTGGTGGAGATCCTCGATCGCACGGTCTTTATCATCCGCGAGCGGCAGCGCATCAAGGGCGAGATTCGGATTCAGACGGCACAGGGGCGGCTGACGGGATGGATCCTGTCGGCTCTTCCCATCATCATGCTGGCGCTGATCAACTTCGTCGACCCGGGCTACTCAAAGATTCTGTTCACGGATCCGACCGGACACATGCTGATCTGGATAGGGCTGGGGCTGATTGTGCTGGGCTCGTTCTTCATCAACAAGATCGTCAACAGCATTGAGGTGTAACGGAAACCGCCATGAACATGATTTTCTACTTCGCTCTTTCCGTCACCGTATGCTGCGTCATCACGCTGATTGCGGCGCCGTGGTTCCTGCGGCCGTCGCGGCAGGAGCGGCGCATTCTGGAGGCGGTCAGCAGTGAGCGCCCGGACCGGCGGCGGATCAGTGGCAAGGAGATGGTCAAGGAGAAGTTCCTGGCCACGGCACGCGCCTTCCGGGGCAAGATCGGTCTCTCCGAAGACGAGAAGCTGCGCCAGCGCTTCGTGAGCGCGGGACTCAAAGGCGCCAATCCGCTGGACGTCTATGTAACGGCGCGTTTTCTGGGCCCGCTGCTGGGCATCATCGGAGGCAGCTTCATTCCCGGTAACACCATGTTCTGGTGCCTGGCGCTGGCCGGCGCGGGTTATCTGCTGCCGGACATCTGGCTGACGCGGGCGGTGAAGCGCAGGAAGCACAAGATTCAGAAGGGTATTCCCGACGCGATCGATCTGCTGGTGATCTGCGTCGAAGCCGGCCTCGGCCTCGATCAGGCAATGCTGCGCGTGGGACAGGAGCTGGCGGTGAGCTACCCCGAACTCAACGAGGAGTTCACACAAATCAACCTCGAGCAGAAGGCGGGCAAACCGCGCCTCGATGCCTGGCAGGGCCTGGCTGACCGGACGAAGCTGCCCGAGTTTATTGCGCTGGTAACCATGCTGCAGCAGACAGACCGCTTTGGGACGCCGATTGTGCGGGCGCTGAGCCGTTACTCCGAAGAAATTCGGGTGGGGCGCCGCCAGCGAGCCGAGGAAGCGGCGGCCAAGACGAAGATCAAGATTTTGTTTCCTCTGGTGTTCTTTATTTTTCCCTGCATCTTTCTCGTGCTGCTGGGACCGGCCGTCATCCAGCTGTCGCACACGTTCGGGAAGTAGAGCAAAGATTTTGAAATTTGGGTGCGCCGGACAGAGCAGAGCGCGCTGGAAAGGAGAACTGATATGGCATCCACGATGGTTATTCGGGTCGTTGCGGGCGTGCTGGCCGTGCTTGTGCTCGGCGTCATCATCCTCCGCAGGAAAAAGACTGCATAACTTTGGCCGAAAGTAGCAGGCCTTCGAGAAAGTTGATCGATTACGAATCACGGCGCGAGCCGGGAAAGGAGCGAACAATGGAAACAACTCTTCTGATCCGTGTAGTTGCCGGGGCCCTCGCGGTCGTGGTTCTGGGCATGATCGTTTATCGCAGAAAGAAGACGGCGTAATTTTGGGGATCAACTGCCAGCACCCGCAGCAGTTCCCCCGGAAGACAACGCATAACTCCCCTGCCGGAGATTGTTACTCAACCCGGCACTCCTTGTTCGTCGGAGGTATCCAGCCGTCCGCACACAGCGTACGGTCAAGTAATATGAAGCACCTGACTATCACCATCCCGGAGAAGGCCGTGACGATCGGATCGCGCATCGGCCTCGCGGACACGTCGCTGTCGCGGTTGTTCGGCCTTCTCGGAAAACGCGGTCTGGAGGCAGGATGTGGCATTCTCATCCGGCCGTCGTCCGGCGTGCACACGTTCTGGATGCGGTTCTCCATCGACGTGGTAGCCCTGGACTCCAATCAGCGGGTGGTCAAAATTTGGTCGCGCCTGCCTCCCTGGCGGGTGACCAGTGTGAGCACAAAGATCAAAAGCATGCTGGAGCTGGCGCCCGGTCAGATCGAAGCGTGCGGTATCGCCCCCGGCGATCAGCTGGCCATCAGCGAAGCCAACTAACGCATCCCGTGCCATAAGGTCCAATTTGCCGGTTCGAGAAGTTGCGATATCTGTCTTTACAATATTCGTTATAACGTCTATTATCGGATGCTGTGAAGGCCACCGCACATCCACGGCGCTCAGTTCCCTGCCCCGAAGAGGCCGCTTATGTTGAACTGCTGCGAACGGCCGATCTGTTGTCGCGAGCACCGGCGCAGTTGCTGAAAATCGAAGAGCTTTCGTCGACCCAATACAACGTTCTGCGCATTCTGCGCGGCACACGCGAAGGCTTGCTGTGCGGCGAAGTTGCGGCGCGCATGATCAGCCGGGATCCTGATATCACACGGTTGCTGGACCGTCTTGAAAAACGGGGACTGATCGCGCGCTCCCGCCAGGACCGGGACCGCCGCATGGTGCTGGCGCGGATCACCGATGATGGTCTGGCGCTCCTGGAACGGCTGGATGAGCCTGTCCAGGAGGTGCATCGACGCCAACTCGGACATCTGGGACAGAAGCGTTTGCGCGAGCTGATGTCAATACTGACGGCCGCGCGGGAGTCCATTTAGATTTTCACAAATATTTGTTGCAACGATTAACCGGCTCACGAATCTTATTCCATGAGGAGAAACGTTTCATGAGCACATCAGCCACCACACCCGCCGCCACCACGACCTGGAACATCGACCCGGTCCACTCGACCGCCGAGTTTCGGGTGCGGCATTTGATGATTTCCAACGTTCGGGGGCAGTTCACCGGAGTCACCGGCACGCTGACCTATGACGAGAGCGACTCTTCCAAATCGCATGTTGAGGCGTCCATCGACGTTTCGACCATCGACACCCGCGATCCGCAGCGGGATGGGCACCTGAAGAGCGCCGATTTCTTTGATGTGGAGAAGTTCCCCACGATGACCTTCAATTCCGCGAAGGTGACGCGGAGGGGTGGCGGAAAAACTGAGGTCTCGGGTCATCTGAGCCTGCACGGCATTACCAAAGAAGTGGAATTCACCGTGGAGGGACCTACGCCTCCGGTGAAGGATCCGTGGGGCAATTCCCGCATCGGTGTCGCGGCTACGACAAAGATCGACCGCAGGGATTTCGGGCTGACCTTCAACGCTACGCTGGATGCGGGTGGAGTCATGGTCGGCGACGAGGTCTCTATTACTCTCGAGCTGGAATTCGTGAAGGCCTGAGGCAGAGATCCGGACGCCGTGGCCCTCAGAAACGGCCCTGGCTCCCTCGCTCCGGCGGCCGGCTGAACTCTCTCGGTGGTGCACCGCAGCGTTCTCCTGAAGCGCGATAATGATCCTGCCAAACGGGGTCATTATCGCCATTCCCACCACAATCCGGCTGCAGCTGCGCGTGCGCGGCGTGGTGCAGGGTGTCGGCTTTCGTCCCTACGTGTACAACCTGGCGCGACGACATGGGCTGGCAGGCTTTGTGCTGAACTCACCGCGCGGGGTCTTCATCGAGATCGAAGGCGAGACGGCCGCGACCGAGACCTTTCTGGCCGCGTTGCCTGCGGAGGCTCCGCCGCTGGTCCGCATCGATGCCATCGAACGGACCGAAATACCCGTGGCAGGAGACTCAGCTTTCGCGATCCACGAAAGCGACGCGGAGGGATCGGCGTTTGCGCTGGTGCCGCCGGACATCTGTGTCTGCGATGCCTGCCTTGCCGATACCCGCGATCCGGAGAACCGGCGTTTCGAATATCCCTTCACCAACTGCACCAACTGCGGTCCGCGCTACAGCATCATCGTCGATGTTCCCTACGACCGGCCGCTGACCACGATGTCGGCGTTTGCCATGTGCGCGGACTGCCGGCGGGAATACGAAAATCCTGAGAATCGGCGGTTCCATGCCCAGCCGAATGCATGCCCGGTATGCGGACCGCGGCTAACGCTGGCAGGGTCGGAGCCCGAAACGACGCGGGCGATTCTGGAACGAGTCGCCGATGTGCTGCGCGAGGGCAGCATCGTCGCGTGGAAAGGCCTGGGCGGCTATCAACTGGCCTGCGACGCGCGGCAGCCGAAGGCCGTTGAAGAACTGCGGCGCTGCAAACGGCGCAGTGAGAAGCCTTTCGCGATTATGGTGGCCAGTGCAGAGAGCGCGGCCACGCTGTGCTTCGTTTCCGAGATGGAGCACGCGGCGCTGACCAGCCGCGAACGGCCCATCGTGCTCCTGCGGCGGCGCGCGGAGGCGAATCTGGCGGAGGCGGTGTCGCCGGGCAATCCCACGACCGGGGTGATGCTTCCCTGCACGCCCATGCATGAATTGCTGTTTCGCATCCTGCGCGAGCGCTGGGGCACGGAAGCCGCCCTCATCATGACCAGCGGCAACATCAGCGAGGAGCCGATTGTTATCGACAATGCGGAGGCTGAGCAGCAGCTGGCCGAAGTGGCGGACGTCTTCGTGCACCACAATCGGCGTATCCACACGCGGGTCGACGACTCGGTGGTCCGCGTGGTGGCCGGAAACACGATGTTGCTGCGGCGAGCACGGGGCTACGCTCCAGTACCGGTGTGGCTAGGCCGCGGCGAAGCCGAAGTGCTGGCCTGCGGAGCGCAGCAGAAGAACACGCTGTGCCTGACGCGCGCCGGATTTGCGCTGCCCAGCCAGCATCTCGGGGACCTCGAAAACTTCGAGACGCTTCGCTTTTTTGAGGAGACGCTGGAGCGGATGTGCCGTCTCTTTCACGTCAAGCCGACGGTGGTGGCGTACGATCTGCACCCCGGCTACCTGAGCACGCAGTATGCGCTGAGAATGTCGGGCGTCGAGCACATCGGCGTGCAGCATCATCATGCGCACATCGCCAGCTGCATGGCCGAGCATCAGCTGGATGGACAGGTGATCGGGGTGGCGTGGGATGGAACCGGATTCGGCACGGATGGGACGATCTGGGGCGGCGAATTCCTCGCAGCGGATTGCCTCGACTTTACGCGTTACGCGCGGCTGCGGCCGGTGCTGCTGGCTGGAGGCGATGCCGCGGTGCGCGAGCCGTGGCGGGTAGCACGCAGCTATCTGCTCGATGCTTACGATGGGACGATGCCTCCGCAGGCGCGCTGGAACGCGATGGCGGCCCCGGAGCGACTGAGGATCATCGACTCGATGCTGGAGCGGAGGATCAACACCATTCCTACGTCGTCGGCGGGGCGGTTGTTCGATGCGGTGGCTTCGCTGACTGGATTGCGTCACACCGTCTCCTTTGAGGGCCAGGCAGCGATGATGCTGGAGGCTGAAGCATCAAAAGATCGGGTCGAGAATGGCTATCCCTTTGCCATAAACGCCGGCGAACCGGCGGAAGTGGATCTGCGGCCGATGATTCGCAGCATCGTGGAGGAAGTTGAGCGCGGCACACAGGCCAGCCTCATCGCGGCGCGTTTCCACCGGATGCTGATCGAGGTCATTGCGGACGTCTGCCGCCGGATGCGCGCCGAACTGCGATTGAATCGCGTTTGCCTCAGCGGGGGCTGCTTCCAGAATGCGCTGCTGCTGGAAGGATGCGTCGAGGCGCTCGAGGCCGACGGTTTCGAAGTTTTCTTTCAGCGCGAGATTCCTGCCAACGATGGAGGAATTTCCCTGGGGCAGGCGGCGATCGCCTGCGAGCGGGTGCGGCAGGGGCGCAGCGGAAGTTGAGGCAGCACAGGGTGGGGTGCGCCAGCCGAAGAAAGACCCGGGGACTCGGAGCGGGCGGCAATCTCCACCCTAAGATGGATGCCAGAGCCATTCTGAAGACTGTATTCTGCGGTGGCCTTATGAACCCTGGTTCCGACCTCCTTGCCCATGACGCTCCTGCGAAGCAGGAAAGATCCATCATGACCGTTGTGCCGCGCATCGCAGGGTATGTTCCTGCGCGGATGTTCCTCCTTTGCGGAGGTGGGATCTGAGGTTCTCCAGCGCCGCTCTGCTTTTCTGTCTTGCCTCTTCTTTGTTCGCCGCAACGCCGCAGTCAGGAAAGGGTACGGCCGGCGACGAGCGCATCCACTTCGCCGACATCACCCGCGCCGCCGGCATTCACTTCGTTCAGAACAACGGAGCCTTCGGAAAGAAATATCTGCCGGAGACGATGGGATCCGGCGTGGCCTTCATTGATTACGACAATGATGGCTGGCAGGATCTCTTCTTCGTGAACGGAACGGGCTGGCGGGGACATCCGGGGCACGTATCCACGCCAGTTCTCTACCACAACAACCACGACGGGACCTTCACAGATGTGACAAAGAAGGCGGGGCTGGCGATCCCGATGTACGGGATGGGCGTTGCGGTCGGCGACTACGACAACGACGGTTACGACGATCTCCTCGTCACCACCTACGGCCACGTGCACCTCTTCCATAACAACAGAAACGGCACCTTCACGGATGTGACGAAGAAGGCGGGTCTGGAGGGACCGGATGAGTTCGGGGCCAGCGCGGCGTGGGTGGATTACGATCGCGATGGGCACCTGGATCTCGTGGTCGCGAATTATGTACAGTGGTCGTTACAAAAAGACCTGTACTGCACCATGGACGGCAAGTCGAAGTCCTACTGCACTCCTGAGACGTATCCCGGCGAATCGGTGCGGCTGTGGCACAACCGGGGCAATGGCACGTTCGAAGATGTGACGAAGAAAGCCGGCCTCTACGATACCTCGTCGAAGAGCCTGGGCATCACGGTCTTCGATGCTAATCAGGACGGGTGGCCTGACATCGCCATCAGCAACGACACGCAGCCCAACAAGCTCTACATTAACAATCACAACGGGACGTTCACCGAGCAGGGCGTGCCGGCGGGCATCGCCTACAGTGCCGACGGAGTCGCGCGTGCCGGGATGGGCATCGATGCCGGCGATTACGATCACTCGGGGTACCCCAGCCTGCTGGTCACCAACTTTTCGAACCAGATGGTGGCGTTGTTTCACAACGAGAAGAATGGGTTGTTTGCAGATATCGGGCCGGAGTCGGAGATCGGACGCGCCAGCCTGCTGACGCTGGGCTTCGGCTGCTTCTTCTTCGACTACAACCTGGACGGCTGGCCGGATATTTACGTCGCCGATGGTCACCTCGACTCGGATATCGAGCGCATTCAGCAGCGGGTGCGCTTTGCGGAGCCGCCGCATCTGTTCCGCAATATGAATGGCAAGGGCTTCGAAGACGTGGCCGCGGCTATGGGGAAGGAGTTCGATGCGGCGCGGGTAGCGCGAGGCGCGGCGTACGGCGACATCAACAACGACGGGGCGCCCGACATCGCGATAACGACCAATGGCGGCCCGGCGTCGCTGTTCCTCAACGAAGGAACCACCAATCACGCGTTGCGCATCAAGCTCGAGGGAACGAAATCGAATCGAGACGGGATCGGTGCGGAGGTATCCGTTAAAGCCGGCAATCTGGCGCAAAAAGAGATGCTGCGCAGCGGATCGAGTTATCTTTCGGCGAGTGAGCTGGTGCTGACCTTCGGATTGGGACAGGCATCGCAGGCCGATGTAGTCGAGGTGCACTGGCCCAGCGGCGCGACGGACCGGCTGACGAACGTGAAGGCAGACGAAATAGTCACGGTGAAGGAAGGCGCGGGCATCGTGCGACGACAGGCCTTGCAGAAGCGGCGGTAGGGCTGTGACCGGATGATCCAGCGCGTTTCCGGGCCTGAAGGCCACGAATTCATGCTTCTGATCCCCGGCGTGAAGGCGCCTTCGACTGCGCTCAGGCCGGGCTAAAGCTTCTTCCGCATTCCCGCTCATGCGGGACCACATCGTATAAGGGATTGATTCATCCGGTCAGGCGCCAGGGCTAACCTGAGATTCCGGTCTTCGGTCAAGCCTGTCGCGGATGCAGCGAGACTCAGCCCGAGAAACAACCAGATCCCTCAGTACATTCGGACGACAGCGTTGCTCAATGCGCGCCTTAACTGCCCTTCCCCAGTTTGAAGGTGAAGCGCATTCCGGAACGGAAGTTGAAGGGCAGCGATGGGTAGCCGATGGGGCCGATGTGCTGACTGCTGGTGAGGTTGTCGAGTTGGCTGTAGATCTCCAGCCAGGACTTCAGCCTGTAGGTACCGGCGGCGTCGACTTTTGTATAGGCGTAGTCAAGGTTGCGATTGGGCAGCAGCAGGGTATTGCCGTAATTCACATCGAGGCCGCCCAGATAGGTTGAGTCGTCGCTGCGGCTGGCATAAGCGGCGTCGAGCACCGCAGTCCAGCGCTTTCCGGTATAGGTGACGCTGCCAAACGCGGTATGCGGAGGACGGCGGAACGGCCGTGCACCCGCCAGCGGCGAGTAGTTGCCGACAGGGATGTTGGCGTAGTTGGGATTGGTGCTGGGCCCCACCGCATCCGAGGAAAACGAATGCTGCACCTGCGCGTCCAGGTAAGTGTAGCCGGCGCGCGCGAAGATGTTGCGCCCAATACCATACTCCACTTCCCCCTCCGCACCCTGCGCCCGGTAAGACATCGAGTTCAGGTCCAGTTCGTAGGCAAAGTTGTTGTTGAGGAAGCTCTCCAGGTGCTGCTGCTGGGCCGGCGTCAGGTTCGGCAGCAGCTGCGGCACCACCGACGCCGGTACGGCTTCAATCTGATTGCCGAATTCGTTATGAAAATAAGTGCCGCGCAGCGTTACTTTTTCGCTGAACAGGCTTTGCTCGAGGCCTCCGTCGTAGCTCCGCGACTGCTCAGCGCCGATGGGCGTGATGCCGTACTGCTGCACGGTTGGCAGGCCTCCATTGGACAGGAGGAAGGTGTAGAGCGATCCGAACTGCTGATCGAGGGTCGGCTCCTGATAGCCGCGGGCGAAGTTGAAGTTGAGGCGAGTCCCATGAACAAGCCCCCGGCCGGGACGAACGACATACCAGGATGCGCCGGCGTGCGGCGTGCCCACGGTGCCGAAGAGGCCATTCTTTTCCACGTTGCCGGCGCCTGTGTAAAAGAAGCGATTTTTGAACTGGCCGCCGATCTGCGCCTGGTAGTCGTAGTTGCGCCGCTCCAGTCCATCGCGGAATAGATACACCGGCTCCTCTTCCACGCCGCGCTCATCCTCAAAGCGTGCACCCAGCAGCACGTTCAGATGCGGTCCGTGCGTGTAGTTGCCCTGGGCGTAGAGGTTGTCGCGGTTCGAATCGGAGTAGAAAACCGAGGGATAAAACGTGCCTGAGGCAGTTCCATAATTCAGCAGCGCCTGGCCGGTGGATGCATAGCCGTTCGCGCCCACCACCGTGACGTTGTTGCCGTAGTAATTGCCGTTGATGAGATGGCCGACCGGATACCACTGCTCCGATTCCTCGCGCTTACGGGCCAGTCCGTAGCGCACGGTGCCGTGCAGGTTGTCGGTGAAACTGTGGCTGATGGTGCCCGCTCCGTACGAATCCTGGTCGAGTTGCTTGCCGTAATTCGCGATGCCGTAGAAGGAGTAGCCGCTCTGGCCGGAAGGCAGTCCTGTTGCCGAATCGGTATTGTGCACGGTGGCGCGAATTTCGGTCTTCGCCGACCAGCTCCAGCCGACGTTCGCGACCGAGGTGTCGTTGTGATAAGCGTCGTTGGGGATGGAGTTCTGCGTTTCAAAGCTGGAGAAGCCGCCATAGTAATCGAGCTTCCGCTGCATGCCGCCCAGCTGCACCGCGTTGCGGTAGGTCTTGAAGTTGCCGGCGTCCCCTTCGTAGATCACCGATGGAAACTGCGTGCTGCCGCGCGGAGTGGTCAACGCCACAACCCCGGCCGCGGCATCAGAGCCGTACAGGACGGTATTCGGCCCCCGATACATCTCCGCGCTGGCAACTCCGGTGGTGGCCACGTTGGCAAAGTCGAAGCGGCCGCCCACATCCTCAACCGGCACACCATCCAGCACAACCCGGTTGGCCGTCGACGTACCGCCGCGAATGAACAGCGAAGTTTCGCCGCCGCGCTCGCCGGTCTGCACCACGTCTGCGCCCAGCGACTGGCGCAGAGCATCGACCAGGTCGGTTCGGTTCTCGAAAGAGATCGGCCCCAGCAGCGTCACCTGACCGCTGGTCTGGGCCTGGGGCTGAGGGACGCCGGTGGCCGTCACGACTACCGACTGGCGTACCCACTCCGGCTCCAGCACGATGTTCTGCTGCACGGCATCAAGGGTGTTGGCGAAAAAACTCTGGGTGGCAAGCTGGCGAAAGGAGACTCCGGAAGCAAGAACATAGAAACGGCCCGAAAGAGAGCTCGAAAGGGTGTAGCCGCCGTCGCCGCCGGTACGGACGTCCACCACCACCTTGCCGTCGTGAACCAGGGCGACGACGGCATTGGCAATCGGATAGCCCAGCGGATCGGTCACCGTACCCGTGACGGTTACTGCATGCAGAAGCGCGGCAGAGATAAACAGGTAAAAAGCAGACAGGAGGCAGCGCCAGGGCCGCCGGAACAAGATCATACGTCCTCCGTTCCCCTCGGAACGCGGTAGAGAGCACACGGGACCGGTCTCCTGACTTGCACGCCGTCCCCCAAGCTCCGGGGGACTGAGCCCAACCGCCTTCCCGAAGCCGTGGGCTTCAGTGGCGTTCTCAGACGAATCCTGAAGACTCGCCCGTGTCTGGCTCTTCCTGTGCCTCTATCACCTGACGCAGGAACACGCGCTTACAGTTGCGGGGCAGTGGCGGATTTTCACCGCCTTCCCAAACATTCCCGTAGCGGCTGCAGATCGCGCAAACACGCCGGCAGGACCATTCCCGCCGCGCCTCTGCGCCGAAACCGGCTGAAACTGTACCGGAAAGCTTGTTTATAAATCTTCCCGGGCCGCAGGTCAAAAGGATAGATCGGTTCCCGCCCAGTCCAGTTGTGATCTATCTTTTTGTGCCAATTCGATCCGGTCGACGGAAACAAGGCAGGGCCGCTGCGTCAGATGCGCTATAGTCGGGGCAACTCCAGGGTATCTTTCGTCGGCTCACGAACGATTGCAGGCGTATGAACGATCCTCTCCCCAGGTCCGCCCGCCCCAAAGTGCTCGTTTTGGATGACGAGCACCTGATCGCAGATACTCTGCAGATCATTCTCGAGGCAGGCGGATTTGAAACAGCAGCCGCCTACTCCGGCCAGGCCGCGCTGGACATCGCGCAGTGGTGGCCTCCTGATGTCTTTCTCAGCGACGTGGTGATGCCTGGAATTAACGGGATCGAAGCTGCCCTTCGGATTCACTCCATGTACCCAATGTGCCGGATCCTGCTGATTTCCGGCCAGGCCGTAACCAACGACCTGCTGCGCGCAGCGGGAAGCGAAGGGCTGGGCTTCGAGCTGCTGTCCAAACCCATCCACCCCTCAGAGTTGCTCCTGATTCTGCGGTCACTGCCGGTGGCTTAAGGAGCGCCCCGAAAGCATCAGCCACTGCATCCCTCCGCTGCTTGCCGGATGGCCTGCCACAGCTCTTTCATGCCGGCTCCGGTTTTCGCTGAGCACAGCAGCAGCCGGTCCGGCCCAAAGGCCTCACCCAGAGCAGCCTGGGCCTTGACCCGGTTGTTGCCCGAGAGACGGTCCGCCTTGGTGCCGACGACGAGATAATTTCGCTCCACGTCAGCCAAAAACTCGATGAGCTGGGCATCGCTGGCCTTCGGCGGAATGGTGCTGTCGACCAGGCAGATGCACAGGGCCAGAGTGGGGCGGTCGCGGAGGTACGGGTCGATAAAGGCCGGCCACTCCCCCGAGATGGATTTGGAGAGTTTCGCGTAGCCGTAGCCGGGCAGATCGGCGAAAAGGATCTGCGGCTGTTGCCGCTGGGGCGTGTCGGTGAGTGAAAAAAAGTTGATGGCGCGGGTGCGGCCGGGTGTGGAGGAGACGTGCGCCTGCTTCGAGCCGAGCAGGGCGTTGATCAGGCTGGATTTACCCACATTGGATCGCCCCAGAAAGGCAATCTCGGGCGCTGACGGCGGCGGAAACTGGCTCACCGCGGTCGCCGATCTCAAAAATTTCGGATAAACCGTCTTCATCGACTCTGGTCAGTTTACGTGCTGGCGTGCCTCGACGCAGAACTACGCGCGAAGGTCCGCCGAGACACCGCCCGCGCGAACGCATACCGGCGAGGCGGTCGAGCCATTACAGTATTCGTTGGCTGGTACTTCCCGGACGAAAGTGAGTGCCCCTCGATGAAACGCCTGCAGCTCCGCTGTCTTTTGCCAGTTGTCCTTACCCTCGCAACGGCCTCGCTGCACGCCGAGCCTGCAGACGCCATCCGCCAGGTGCTCACCGATCAGGTCAGCGCCTGGAACCGCGGCGATGTTGCCGCGTTCATGCATGGCTATGACGACTCGCCGCAGACGACCTTCATCGGCAAAACCGTCGCGCATGGCTACGCGATGATTTTGGCGCGCTATCAGAGAACCTACACATCGCGGGAAGCGATGGGGCATCTGGATTTCAGCGATCTGCAGGTTCGCATGCTGGGCGAGGACCATGCCGTGGTAACCGGAAATTTTCATCTCACACGGTCACAGGCCGGAGGCGGAGATGCGGCCGGCGTCTTCTCGCTGGTCTTCGAGAAGGAGCCGACGGGCTGGAAGATCATCCTCGACCATACGAGCTGATTCCCTGTCAGGAATGGGCATCGACGTGCAGCTGCCGGCTGCGTATCAGCGCGAAGACAGAACTTCCCTGCCGCGGGGCGACTTACCCTGGTTCGCCGCCGGAAATCTGGAAAATTCGGCCCCTCTCAGGCCCGCACGGTCTGCTGCGGTACGCCCGCAGCCGCGACTGGCTGCGCAGCCACTTGCGGCTCTTTATAGAGCGCCGCACCGACCACCGTGGCCACCACAATCTCAACCAGCGCGCCCAGCGTGGTGTACAGGGTCAGGTGCCGCGAAAACAGGTGCGGAACATACATCAGCGCGAGATTCGGCAGCAGATAGGTCAGGATCCAAACCGCCAGTCCCGCTTCGATTGCCGTCTTCACCCCGGCGCCAAAACGCGGCCGGATTGCCGCGTACAGCCACACCGCTACGATCCCGGTGACCAGCCCGAGGATGTTGAACGCAATCACCTGTTTCGTGGAGAACGTGTGATGCCCGAGCGCAGTCATACCCGCGTTCCAGCGCTGCGCCAACAGCACGCCGTCGACAAAGAATCCCAGGATATCTGCAACGATTCCAGCGACGATGCCGCCGAGGAATACGCGGCCGATATTCATCTTGCCCATTTCGCCTCCCTGGGGGATGCGGCAGTATACGCGCGGGCGAGCGGAACTGTAACGGGGAATCGCGCACGCCTTCGTATCAGCAACATGCGTCGCAACCGATCCAGAGCCGGGTCATGCGGCGCGGGATGCCGGTCAGAACGACTGCCCCGGGCAGCTATCGATAGTGTTCGGGGATGAAGTTCTGTTCGTGGATCGGCGGCCTGGCGTACTTTTTTCTGTCGAGTGGCGGCAATTCGAGCCGCTGTGGCGTCAGATCGCGGTATTCGATCTGCGAGAGCAGATGGCGGATCACGTTGAGCCGCGCGCACTTCTTTTTCTCCGCGTTGACTACGAACCACGGCACCTGACGGGTGTCGGTCTGAGCGAACATCTCGTCTTTAGCCCGCGAATAGTCGGCCCAGTGGCGGCGTGATTCCAGATCCATCGGGCTGAGCTTCCAGCGCTTGGTGGGATTCTCCATGCGCTCGCGGAAGCGGCGCTCCTGCTCCTCATCGGAGACCGAGAACCAGTACTTGATGAGGATGATGCCGGAGCGGGTCAGCATGCGTTCGAACTCCGGGCAGCTGTGCATGAACTCGATGTATTCGGCCTCCGAGCAAAAGCCCATCACCCGCTCCACGCCGGCGCGGTTATACCAGCTGCGGTCGAAGAGCACCATTTCGCCGGCTGCGGGAAGATGAGCCACGTAGCGCTGGAAGTACCACTGGGTCTTCTCGCGTTCGGTGGGCGTGCCGAGAGCCACCACTCGGCAGATGCGCGGATTGAGCGTTTCGGTAATGCGCTTGATGGCTCCGCCCTTGCCGGCGGCGTCGCGGCCCTCAAAGAGAACGACGACGCGCAGCCGCTCGTGGCGGATCCACTCCTGCAGCTTGACCAGTTCGATTTGCAGCCGCCGCAGCTCTTTCTCGTACTTCCAAACCTTGTGTGAGCTTTGCTGTTTCAGCGCAGGCTGAGATTTGTTCGACGAGTGGTTGCTGATAACCGGCTGTTCGATGGTCACGTCGGCACCTCCCCGCATTGGGTGCAGCCCAGCTTACCAGGCGCCGGAGCCTTTCCCACCCGAAGTTATCGGCAGTTTTGATGGGATGGATAAGGAGGGCCAGGCGGATAGATGAAGCGAATCCTCGCCCTGGCCGCCTCCGGTCCTGACTCGACGGCCGGGCCACGCTGGCTTCCAGACCTGCCTGCACGACTTCCCCGCCCCCTGAATTCATGTTGGTCATTCCTGCCTCATACTGGCTGAGGAGGATTCATGAGCATTCAGACGGAAACCAGCGCCACTTCCCTGTTTCTTGACTTCTCGCGGAAGAAACTGCTGGAGCAGTATTGGCCGCGTTTGCGCTCCTGCGTCGAGTCGCTCTCCGACGAGCAGATCTGGTGGCGGCCGAACGCATCCAGCAACAGCATCGGCAACCTGGTGCTGCACCTCAACGGGAACATGAGGCAGTGGCTGGTCAATTCCTTCAATCGCGCAGAAGACCACCGCGATCGGCCCGCCGAATTTGCCGCGACAGGAGAGATCTCTGGCCCGGCTCTGCTCGAAAAGCTGGGAGCGACGATCGCCGAAGCGGACAAAGTGCTAGCTGGCCTCAGGGAGGCTGAGTTACTCGCACCTTATGAGATTCAGGGCTACCACGTGCATGGACTCGAGGCGGTCTACCAGGTCATCGAGCACTTCGGGCTGCACTACGGCCAGATCGCGTACATCACCAAGATGCTGCGCGACCAGGATCTGGGCTTCTACAAAGAGCTGAACAAGTCCGGCCGCTCCGCAGGTACGAAGGGAGTTTAGAACTGGTCTCACACATAGATTCGTGGCTTCGGTCGACAGCATGAGCCCCGCGTTGGCGGCGGGTCTCATCCTCGGCTCTGGCGAGTGCATTGGGTTTGTGAGCCAGTTCTAGCCGCTCTTCGCCAGCGGCTTGCCGATCTCCCAGTGGTGGCCGAAGGGGTCAACCAGGCGGCCGACCCGCCAGCCGTACGACTGGTCGGTGACCGGCCACACCGCCGCAGCGCCGGCGGCAAGGGCGCGATCGAAGACCGCGTCGGGATTCTCGACCGTAAGGACGAGGCGCACCGAACAGCCGCCGATGGTTTCGGGGCTGAAGTTCTGGTGCTCGGGAGATTCATCCGCAACCCAAAACTGCGCACCGGCGATGGCGAGCTGCGCCACAACCGAGCCGTCGTTCTCAATCAGAAACAATTCATCCGCGCCGAATGCTGTTTTGTAGAACTCGACCGCCTTCGCACCACGACGGACGGAGAGCATGGGTGCAAGGGTGGGTGCGGGGTTCGCGATTGACTCGGGTCGATCCGCCATAGAGCCTCCGCCTGCGAGGATAGCAGGGACGTCTATTCGATCCCTTCGACGGAGCCCTGAGCTTTTACGTCCACATCCACCTTTTTGCCGACACGGAGCACAAAGGTACTGGGGTCTTTCATGCCCCACGCTACGTAGGGCACCACGAAATGGGTGGTTGCCGTCAGGTGCGTCGGATCGGTCATCTGCACGGAGACGATCAGCTGCAGGGGGTGATCTTTGCCGTGAATGGTGAAGGTGCCATCGACGGTCAGCTGCTGCGTGGAGCCGGACTTCAGAGAAGCGGACTTGAGCGATCCGGAAACCTTCTCGGGATGATAGATCGCCTCGGGATACGTCGTTGTCTCCAGCACATTTTTCTTCATCAGCTGGTCGCGCGTTTTGTTTCCGCTGTCGCCGCTGTCGAGATCGACCAACAGCTCCCCTTCGGCTGCTCCATTGGCGGGATCGAAGGTGACCACGCCCCCCTTCAGCTGAAAGGTGCCGTGCACGGTATGCAGCAGGTCACCCAGAGTCCAGTGAATCTGGGTCTGCGGGGAGTCGAAATGAACAGTAATTTGCTTCTGGCCGGGTTGTCCGCCCGTCTGTGAAAAGGCGAGAGAGCCGGCGCACAGGAGGAGCACGGCCAGGTGGTAAGGACGCAATCTTCGAATCATCTTTTAGTCCGATGCTCAGACCAGCCGTGGCGCGAGCAGGAGGGCACCCAGTTCTGCACCATGGCGCAGAACGAAACGCGGCAGCGGCTGCTCCCCCACATGCACGGCCAGCATTTCCGCGAACAGCTTCGGGCGTGCTGCCAGCGCGTGCAGCGTGCGGCCGCGCAGCCATGAAGATCGATCCAGCAGCAACATCAACGCCGCCATGTGCTGCGGCAGGGCCAGAATCTTCGCGTGCTGCGCCGCGTAGTGCTCAAGTCCACCTGCCTCCAGCGACTCCGCCAGCAGCAGCGCATGGCGGAAGCCCATAGCCAGCCCCTCACCAGTAATGGCATCCGCCGATCCAGAAGCATCGCCTACCAGCGCAACGTTGCCTCGTGCTACGCGATGAAGGCGCCGGGTCAGGGTCAGCGCGCCACGCTCCGGAGTCACAGTCTCAACCCCAGCCAGCTTCTCGCGCAGGAACGGAATGCTCTTAAGAACCTGCTGGAGGCGCACGCCGGGCTGCCGGCTCATGGCTGCGACACAAACTTCCTGCGGGCCGACCGGGGTTATGTAAGCCTGGCCCAACGCGCCCCAATGGATCTCAACATACGGGCTCCACGGAGCGATGCGGTAATGGGCGCGAAAGCCGAAGCGGCGGCTGCGCAGACTCGCCGCGTCGAGCCCGGCCCAGGCACGCACGCGGGAGGCGTGGCCGTCAGCGCCGATGAGCCACCGGTATGCGCAGGAATGGCCCGCAAGCTGCAGCGGCTGGCCATTTCTGAGAACTACAGTCGTATTCCAGAGCATGCGCACGCCCAGCCCCGCAGCGCGATCGAGGAGCAGGCGATGCAGCACTAGCCGTCTCACCCCCAGTCCCACACCTTGAGGAAATTCAGCAGAGACGCCGGACTCTGCATCAGCGAACAGGATTCCCCGAAACTCGGCTCCGGAGCGGCTGTCGAGCTCAACGCCCAACCGTGCCAGCTCGCGCCGCGAATCGGGCATCAGGCCTTCTCCGCACGGCTTGTCAATGGGCGGCCTGAGAGAATCGGCCACCAGAACATCCGCTCCACGCTGCCGCAGCGCAATGGCTGCAGCGAGACCTGCCGGCCCGCCGCCGGCAATCAATACTTCACAACGCATTCGGGCCCTCACCACTCCAGCAGCAGCATCTCGGCGCAGAAACCGGGGCCCATAGCAGCAAGAACACTGCGTGTGCCCGGCGCAGGACGCCGATGCTTCATGATTTCGTCGAGCACCACCAGCACCGAGGCCGACGACAGATTGCCGACGCGGCGCAGCGCCTCCCACGAAACGTCGAGCGCCTCGCGATCGAGGCCCAGCGCGTCGCCCGTCGCCTCGAGTACTTTCGGTCCGCCGGTGTGCATGATCCACGAACCGATGTCGGCGCGCGTCAGTCCCTGGGAAGCCAGGAACCCATCGACATCGCGACCCAGGTTCTGGCGGATGACTTTGGGAACATCAGGGGAGAGCACGATGCGGAAGCCCTCCTCGGAGATGTCCCAGCCCATCACGTACTCGGTGTCGGGATAAAACACACAGTGGCTGGCAAGGATTCGCGGACCGCGGCGTGGTACGTCTTTCCCAGCTACCAGAACCGCAGCCGCGCCATCGCCGAACAGCCCCGAAGAAATCAGATTGGCCATCGAGAGATCGCCCCGCTGCCAGGTAAGAGAGCACAGTTCGACCGAGAGCAGCACTGCGACCTGATCGGGATGCGCGAGCACATAATCGGCACAGCGCGCCAGGCCCGCGGCCCCGGCCACGCAGCCGAGCCCGAAGATGGGGTTGCGCCGGATGTTCGGAGACAATTGCATGCGGTTCACCAGGCGCGCGTCGATGGAGGGGCTGGCAACGCCGGTGACGCTGACGAAGAAGATGGCACCGATCTGCTCGCGCTGCAGGCCTGCCTGCTTCAGCGCGCAATCGATCGCATGTTCGCCCAGTTCCTGAGCCACCTCAATCCACAAATTGTTGACCTTGCCCCAGGTGTCCAGCGCGATGTAGTCCTGAAGAGGGCGCACGAAGTAGCGGCCGTCGACGCCCGTGCGCGTGTGCAGGCGCTCGAGCACATTCGCAATCTGGGCATCGGTGCCCCAGAAGGTCAGCAGCGCTTCAACTACCTCGCGCTGCGAGTAGTAATGCGGAGGGAAAGCCGTTGAAGTCGAGAGGATATGCATGCAAGGTGCTCTCAAAAAAGTAAGAGTTACGGCTGCTGTCGTGCCTTGTTTTCCCGGCTTTTATCTTCGATGAGAAACAAAGGCATAAATGTCACCAGATGTCACCGCGAGGTCATAATTTGACCGAAGCCATTGTGCTCCGCGATCGATGCAGCGCGGCGAATAGTCTGATGATTGAATTCATATCCGCGCCGCTCTGGCCGCGAGCGACAGCGCATCCTGCCAAAAGCGCGTGGAGGAATGGACGAGACCCAGCACCTGATCGATGGCGAAGACGAACCGCTCCAGACTGCCAGCGGCAGCATTCAGAGGCGGCGCGGCTTTCAACACCATGAAGTTGTTGCCGCAGATCTGGGTCAGGATGCCATGCTCACGAAACATGCGCATCACCAGCATCTGACCGAAGAGTGCCGGGTGAATCCGCTGAAAGGCCTGGAAAGAAAGACGCAGCGCGAGAGAGCGCGGTGCATGGAAGGCGATGCCGGTGAAGAAGCCCATGCCGCGCACTTCCGCCACCATCTCGTAGCCGGAGATCTTCTCCCGCAGCAAAGTGCGGAACTCCTCGCCCACCTCGAGCGCACGCTCTGCGAGCCGCTCACCCTCGATGACATCGAGCATGGCGAGGCCGGCGCGCATGGCAAGGCTGTTTTCGCTGTAGGTTGAGGTGTGCACGATGGCGCGGCGGAGCGAGCTGTACACGCTGTCGTAGATCGCATCGCTCATCAACACGGCGCCGCTCGGCACGAGGCCGCCACTGAGGGCCTTGGCGAGGATGACAATGTCCGGATCAAGCGCATAGTGATGGCTGGCGAGAAATCGGCCGGCGCGCCCCAGGCCGGTCTGCACCTCATCCATGACCAGCAGCGTTCCGTATTTGCGGCAGAGCTTCTGCGCGCCCTGGAGGTAGTCGGAGCCGGGAATAACGATGCCGCCTTCGCCCTGAATAGGTTCGAGGATCAGAGCAGCGTGCTTCTTCGTCGCGAGCTTTTCTTCGAGCGCGGTCAGATCGCCGAAGTCCACGAATTCAACGCCGGGGATCAGCGGCCCGAAGCCCTCGGACCAGAAGCCGTGGTCCATGAGCGCGAGCGCGCCGCAGGTGAGGCCGTGGAATGCACCTCGCGCGGCCAGCAGCCCATCGCGGCCGGTATGCGCGCGCGAAAACTTGATGGCAGTCTCGACGCCCTCGCTGCCGGAGCTGCAAAAGTAGACCTTCTTCAGGCGTCCACCAGCACGGGCACAGAGCTTTTCTGCCAGATCGCCGGCCGTCGCAGCCACATGGCTCTGCAGCATTGACGGACCGTGGCTGTCGAGCTCGCGATGCAGGGCATCGATGATGACGGGATGGTTGTGCCCTGCGTTGTAGACACAATAGCCAGAGAGAAAGTCGAGGATGACGCGGCCATCGGCGGTGTGGAGCTTCTCCCCACGGCACTCGACATACTCCGCGTCCATCTCCAGCAGGCTGAGCAGACGGACCCATTGCGGATTGACATGCTCGTTGTAACTGCGGCGTCCGGTTACAGAATCGACGCCCGATTCAACCATGGTCATAGAGGTTTCCGGTGTCTTCACGTTACTCGTAAGGCTTTGCATGCGGCTTGAACGAGGATTAAGAAGCCGTCATGCACAGGCCGTTCTTCGAGTCCGTTATTAGACACCGGGAACCAGAAAGCGTAAGCGGGGCTGGTGCGCAGCGTATCCGGCTGCACGCCGGTTAGCTTTGCGCGGCCTTCTCGGCTGCCTCTACTGTATGCGCGATGAGGGTTGCGATAGTCATCGGTCCCACGCCTCCGGGCACGGGCGTGTATGCCGAACAACGGTCGATGACGGAAGCGAGTTCGATATCGCCGACACCGCCGGGATGGTAGCCCGCATCGACTACGACGGCGCCATCGCGAATCCATTCTCCGCGGATGAACTGCGCCTTTCCTACGGCGCCGACGACGATCTCGGCGCGGCTGACAACCTCGGGCAGATTCTTTGTGCGGGAATGGCAGATGGTCACGGTCGCATTGGCAGCCAGCAGCATCATGGCCATGGGGCGGCCGAGGATAGGGCTGCGCCCGACCACGACAGCCTCGCGTCCTGCAATGGGAATCTCATAGTGGCACAGCAGGCGCATGATGCCGGCGGGCGTAGCTGAGCCGTAAGCAGGCTCATCCATGGCCATGCGGCCAAAGCCGTGGCTGGTAACGCCATCAACGTCTTTGTCGAGCGCGATGCGATCGAAGCAGGCGCGCTCATCGATCTGCTTCGGAACCGGATGCTGCAGCAGGATGCCCCGCACGCGCGGATTCGCATTCAGATCGTCGATGGCCGCGAGCAGTTCTTCTGTGGACGTAGTGCCGGGCAGGGTAACGCTGACTGACTCCATGCCGACGCGGCGGCAGGCATTGCCTTTCATGCGGACATAGGTCGCCGACGCCGGATCGTCGCCGACCAGGATGGTGGCCAGAATGGGAGGTTCTTTACGGTGGAGGCGCTCGACGCGCGCCGTCAGTTCAGCTTCCAGTTCCTTTGCGTACGCTTTTCCATCAAGAACAATTCCCGCCATGGTTCCAGTGTACGGGCTGCGGCGGCTCGATCAGATGGCGCGGATGAGACGCACGGGCAGCGAAATGAGAGCGCCGACCAGTTCCAGCGCGCCACCAACGGCAATCCCCAGCAGGCGGAAGGGCAGGAGCAGCAGCCACACGATGGGATAGAGCACCAACGCCAGCAGCGCAAGAGGCCAGCACAGAATAAAGAGAATGCACCAGAGAAGAAACTTGATCATAAAGCGCTCCGTCGTACTGCGATCCGCCGCAGGTGCTGGTTGACGCCCGGCGGCGGATCACAGACCAGTGTACGCAGGCGCAGGCCAGCCGGTTCCCTGGCCGGCTCTCCTCAGCGCGGCTGGTGCAGGCCCAGCGCGGCCAGCACTTCGGAGTCCGGAGTCGTTACGCCGTTCGCTTTGCTCACCACGCCGAAGTTGGCCTGGTAATCCCACATGGCCCAGCCGATGTGATTTTTTTCGAAGGCCACGCGCATGTCGTGGATCCATTGCGCGCGCATCGCAGGCGGAGCGTAGTCGCGGAGAACGCCGAATTCACCGCAGTAAACCGGCGCGTGGTGCAGGCTCGACCACTTCGCGGCAAACTCGATGGAGTTTTCCACGCGCGCAGCATCCCAGCGATTCTCGCCATACTCATCGACGAAATACTGGCCTGCCAGCGTGGGCTCCTGATCGAGTTTGGGGGCAATGTTTTCCGGCGTTGAGGGATAAGGAATGGCGCGCTCGGGCTTGACCTCGTTCATGGTCCAGGTCGCCCCCTGGTGGGTAAACGCAAACGGCTCATAATCGTGGAAGGTGTAAATCACGTTGGGATCGGCCAGCGGCTCAAGGATCAGCAAATCCTGCAGCCCGGACCAGTGCGCCCCCGCGGCGATGATGGTGTTCTGCGGCGCAGCCTCGCGGATCACCTGGGCCACGGTCCCTTCGATGCCCTGCCAGCGATAAGCATCGTTCTGCTCCGGCTCATTCATGATCTCGAAGAAGATGTGTTCAGGATCGATGGAAGCGAAGTGTGCGGCCAGTGCACGCCAGAGCGCGGTGAAGTCATCGACGCCCGCGCTGCCCTGAAACAGCTGCGCTTTGTATTCGCTGCTGGGGTGGATGTCGATGATAACGGAGAGATGGTTGTCGAGCATGGAGTGAACGGCGCGATCCAGTTCGGTCATGAAAGGCGTTTCTTTGCCGGCATGCTGCCATGCGACGAGCGGCCCGGCATCGATGCTGACGCGGCAGTGGTCGAAGCCCATGCGGGCGATCAGGGCGATGTCTTTGGCGGTGGTGTAGGTCTCGAGGCGCTGCGGCGAGTAGTCTCCTGACTGCGCGAACCACATGCTGGCGTTGATGCCGTGCTGCAGATGCTGGGCGCGCTCGAAGGCGAGGGAGTTCTGGTCCTGCGCCCGGCCCGGAGCCACGGTGAGAAGCGAAGACAGCAAAAGGAGAGCAGCGCAGCGCGGGGAGGGTCGCATACGCGAATCGTTATACCACGGCCGGATGGCCGCTTCGGCAGCTGCGATATGCTGGCCTTTGCAGCCCTCCGCTCACACCGCCGGATCGCGACCGCCTGGAGCCACCGACGAGGCCGGCTCGGCACGCGTCGTGCGCGAGATGTTCGACAGCATCGCGCCGCGTTACGACCTGCTGAACCATGTGCTCTCGTGCAATATCGACCGCTTGTGGTGGTGGCGGACGGCGCGCCGTTTTCGCCACATCCTGGCGCGTCCCGAAGCGCAGGTGCTGGACATTTGCTGCGGTACCGGCGACATGACCTTAGCGCTGCTGCGGCGACGTCCGAAAATGGGACGGCCTGTCATCGCCGCGGATTTTTCGCGCGCGATGCTCGAGCGAGCCGCGGCCAAGCTTCCCGCAGATCGGGCGACGGTCATCGAAGCCGATGCCCTGCATCTGCCCATGGCCGACGGCGATCTCGACCTGATTACCACGGCTTTTGGATTCCGCAACCTGGCCAACTACCAGGCGGGCCTCGAGGAGTTCTTTCGTGTGCTGGCTCCCGGCGGCGAGGTGGGCATTCTCGATTTCAGCGAGCCGGGCGGTGTGATCGGCAAGCTCTATGCCTTCTACTTCCAACGCGTACTGCCGGTGATCGGAGCGCGCCTCTCCGGAGTAGGCGCGGCCTATGCCTACCTTCCGGCATCGGTGGCGAAGTTCCCTGCTCCTGCGGTCATGCTGGAGATGATGCGGCGCGCGGGTTTTGAGCAGGTGCGCTGGACTCCTTACAGCTTCGGCATCGCAGGGTTATGGAGCGGTGTCAAACCCGGCATCGTTGAGCGCTCCGTGCCCTCGCGGTAGGCTGGAGTGGGATGACTTCCAGCGCCGCACTGCCGAGTGTGTCACGCGCCAGCGCTGAGAAACGCTGGGCAGCTCTGATCTCGGTCGCGGTCGCGTGCGTGATGACCGCGCTCAAGCTGCTGGTAGGCCTGCTTACCGGCAGCCTTGGTGTGCTTTCGGATGCCATCCATTCGGGCCTGGATCTGGCGGGCGCTGCGCTGACCTTCTTGTCGGTGCGCGTCTCCGATCGACCTGCCGATATGAACCATCCCTACGGCCACGCCAAGGTCGAGAATATTTCGGCCTTTGTGGAGACGGGTCTGATGGCCATCTCCGCACTCGGTATCACGGGCGACGCCATCGAACGCATTTTCTTCCATCCGGTTGCGCTGCATTATTCGTTCTGGCCGGTGCTGGTGCTGGGGCTCTCGATCTCAGCCGATCTGTGGCGCTCGCGAAGGCTGCGCACGGTGGCGAAGCGCCACGGCAGCGCGGCACTCGAAGCAGACGCAATGCACTTTGCTTCCGACATCTGGGCCAGCGTCGCGGTCCTGTGCGGCCTGGGAGCTTCGTGGCTGGGCACCGTGGAGCATCTGTCCTGGCTGCGCTTTGCCGATCCGGTCGCTGCCCTGCTGGTCTCGGCCATGATTCTTGTTTTCGGCTGGCGGCTGGCGTGGCGGGCTGTGGGCGCGCTGACCGATGCCATTCCGGTGGAGTTGCGCGGACGGCTGATCGAAGAAGTCCGGCGAACCAACGGAGTGCTGCGCATCGATCAGGCGCGCGTTCGACGCTCGGGCAGCACCTGGTTTGCCGATGTGACGCTCTCTCTGCCACGGCAGTTCACCTTCGAGCGCAGCGAGGCTCTGGTTCGCGACGCGACAGCTGCGGTGCAGCGCGTGCTGCCGGGGGCCGATGTGGTCATTCGCACCGTACCGCGCTCGACCATCGCGGAAAGCGTCTTCGACAAGGTACGTGCGGTTGCCGCTCGAAACAATGCGACGCTGCACGACGTCAGCATCGAATCCTTTGACGACGGTCTGCATGTTGAGCAGCACATCGAGGTGGGGGAGACGATGCCGCTGCTGGAGGCGCATCGCTTCGTGTACAGCCTGGAACAGCAGATTCGCCGCGAGCTTCCTCAGGTGCGTTCGGTGCTGACCCACATCGAGAGCGAGCCTGCAACCATCGAGGAGCCGATCCGTATCGCGCGCGACCGCAGCATCGAGCGGCATTTGCGCCACGCCGCTTCTCATGTACCGGGCGTTCTGGATATTCACGAAATTCTCGTGGATCGCGTGGGCGAACGGCTGCATGTCACGTGTCACTGCACGCTGCCGGATACAACGCCGATGCGGCAGGTCCATGACGCCATTACAGACATTGAAAACCGCTTTAAGCTGGAATGTCCTGAGGTCGACCGGGTGTTGATTCACCCTGAGCCGGTTTCCGACAACCAGCATCGTCAATGATGGAGAGAACCAGGTGATCGCAAGCGCGGAGTGGAAACAGGGAATGCTCTTCGACGGCAAATCGGAGAGCGGGCACGTCATGCATTTCGACGCCACGCCGGAACACGCATCCGGCCCCAGCCCCATGGAGGCGGTGTTGGCCGCGTTGTGTGGGTGCACGTCGGTGGATGTGGTGAGCATTCTGCAAAAGAAACGGGAGCCTCTGGAGGGACTCACTGTGAGCGCAGTGGCAGAGCAGGCCCCGGCACCCCCGCGGGTCTTTACGCATATCCGCCTCATCTATCGCATTCGCGGCAAGGTTTCTCAGAAGGCCGCCGAGGATGCCGTCGCGCTCTCCAAGGATAAGTACTGCTCGGTCTCGAAGATGTTGGAGAAGGCAGCCAAGATCGAGTTCTCCATCGAATACGAATCATGATGGGCCTCTTCCGCTTCACGCTCGTTCTGCTTCTGCTGGTCGTAGTGGCCATGCTCGCGGCGATTACCACCATGCACTTCGCCATCCATGGAGCGGAAGTGGCGATCCCCGATTTCAAGGGCATGACGGTGGGCGATGCCGCGCAGAAGGCGGCGCGCGCAGGCCTGAGCTTTACCGTCGAGAACCGGCTCTACTCCACCGAAATTCCGGTTGGGCGGGTGCTGAACCAGTCGCCGACGGCCGGAGCCATTGTGCGCCGGGGATGGCGGGTCTGGCTGACCGAAAGCCTCGGCCCGCAAAAGCTGGCGATCCCGGATCTGCGCGGCAAGGATCAGCGCATCGCGGCGATCGAGGTGCGGCGCGCCGGGTTGCAGACTGGCATGGTGGCAGAGATTCCCTGGCCAGGCGCCAATCCAGGAACTGTAATCGCCCAAAGTCCGGAAGCCCAGGCATCGGGCGTGGAGCGGCCGGTTATCAATCTGCTGGTGGCCGCTCCGGAGAGCCCCAGCCAGGCGCCTGCGCTGGTGATGCCGGATGTGGAGGGACAGGTCTTCACCGCTGCTGCGCTGACCCTTACCCACGCGGGCCTGCATCTGGCGCCGGTGAGAGACCAGGCGGTCAGCGTCCCCCCGCCTGGTGCCCCGGGTACGGGAATGCCTTTACAGCCCTCCGCGCCCCCGGGCACGGTGGTCGCGCAGAATCCGGCTCCGGGATCGCGAGTCGACGCCAGCACTGCCATTGAACTGACGGTTGCGAAGTAATCGGCTGACTTTCCACTTCGACACTGTCAATTCAGCCCTTTTAAGATTTGGGCGACAGAGGTACATCGCTTTAGTAGAATGAGCGCGGCCGGATTTTCCGTGTTTGGGCGAAGTTCCGCCGCGTGTAGAGTAAACGTATGCTGGAAACCCTTCGATCGCAGGTTCTTGAGGCCAATCTGGAGATCGTTCGCCGCGGGCTGGTGCTTTATACCTTCGGCAATGCCAGCGGCATCGATCGTGAATCGGGACTGGTTGCTATCAAGCCCAGCGGCGTGCCTTACGAGAAGATGACCGCCGACGATCTGGTGATCAGCGACCTGAAGGGCAACATCGTCGAAGGCCAGCTGAAGCCTTCCTCCGACCTGCATACCCACCTTGAACTGTATCGTGAATTTCCGAGCATTGGCGGGGTGGTCCATACCCATTCAGAATTTGCTACCGCGTGGGCGCAGGCGGGGCTGGAGATTCCTCCTTATGGCACCACTCATGCCGACTACTTTTATGGACCGGTGCCGGTCACCGAAGAGTTGAGCGCCGAGGAGATCGGCGGCGAGTATGTGCTGAATACCGGCAAGGCCATCACGCGACGCTTTCGCGATCTGGATCCGCTGGCGGTTCCCGGCGTTCTGGTGGCCGGGCACGCGCCCTTTGCCTGGGGGAAAGATGCGATGGATGCCGCGTATCATGCAGTGGTGCTGGAAGCGGTCGCGCGCATGGCGTATTACACGGTGACCCTCAACTCGAACTATAAGGGCGTATCGCAGGCCCTGCTGGACCGACATTATTTCCGTAAGCACGGCGCAAAGGCCACTTACGGGCAAGGCTAACCCGGAACCTGAGTCAACCCCGCTCCCGTTCCCTACTCCTGGCATACCGAGGCTCGACCTGGCATGTTCGTCGCCCTTGCTCCCGCAGCAGCACTGACTGCCGCTTTCGCGGCGCCCGCTCGTTCGCTGGTGCATCTTTCCGGAATTGATATAGCCGTGATCGCGATTTACTTCGCGATTGTCATCTACATCGGCTTTTACCTGAAGGGCACTTCGAACACCAGCGAAGAGTTCTTCATGGCAGGCCGCGAGATGACGGCGTGGATCGCCGGACTCAGCTTTGTTTCCGCCAATCTGGGCTCGCTGGAACTGATGGGGTGGGCAGGCTCGGCCTATCAGTACGGCATCCTGGCCACGCACTGGTACTGGATCGGCGCCATTCCGGCGATGCTCTTCCTGGGCATCATCATGATGCCGTTCTATTACATCTCGAAGACGCACTCGGTGCCAGGCTATCTGCACCTGCGCTTCGGGGACGGCGCGCGGGCGTTGTCGGCGGTTTGCTTCGCGTTCATGACGGTGCTGATGAGCGGCATCAACATGTACTCCATGGCCATTGTGATGAAGGTAGTGCTGGGATGGAACCTGAACTTCAGCATCTGGGTTTCGTCGATCACCGTGGCGATCTATGTCGCGCTGGGCGGCCTGCGCTCAGCGATTTTCAATGAGGTGCTGCAGTTTCTGCTCATCTGGCTGGGGGCCCTGCTCATTCCGATTCTGGGGCTGGTCGAAGCCGGCGGATGGTCGAACCTGAAGGCGCAGATCACCGAGCGCATGGGCTCCAGCTACATCCACCTGTGGAGCACCACCGCGCATTTTCGCGACAACCCGATGGGTATTCACTGGACGGGGATCGTCTTCGGCCTGGGGCTGGTGATCAGCTTTGGCTACTGGACCACGGATTTCCTGGTGGTGCAGCGCGTGCTCTCTGCGCACAACCTGCGTTCAGCTCGCATGTCCCCGATTATCGGCGCGGCTTTCAAGATGGCCGTCCCGTTCATCGTGATTCTGCCCGGGCTGCTGGCGCTGTCAGTGCTTCCCTTCCATCTGGTTCCCCAGGACATCGCTGTTCGCACCGGCCAGCACAGCTATAACGAGGTGCTGCCGCTGATGCTGGTGCGCTATTGCGGACCCGGCCTGCTGGGACTGGGCGTTACGGCTCTGATCGCCGGATTCATGTCAGGCATGGCCGGCAACGTGAGCGCCTTTGCCACCGTGTGGACCTACGACATTTATGGCGCCTTCATGAACAAGAAGGCCAGCGACAGCCATTATGTTGCTATGGGCCGCTGGTGCACGTTTGTCGGCGTGCTGATATCGGTCGGCACTGCCTACCTGGTGCAGCACGCCGCCAGCATCATGGACTACGTGCAGGCGCTCTTCAGCTTCTTCATCGCGCCTCTGTTCGGCACCGTGATTCTCGGCATGCTGTGGAAGCGGGCAACCAAAGCCGGTGGATTCTGGGGGCTGCTGGCTGGAACCTGCACTGCGATTGGCCTGTGGGCATGGGTGCGCAGCGATCCTTCGGCCCTGCGCTATGTGGCGCTGTCGACGGATGCCAAGGCCATGGCCGAAGACATGTACCGCGCGCTTTGGTCGTGGCTGGCCTGCGTGATTGTAACCATAGTGGTGAGTTATATGACCCAGCCGCGTCCGGACAAGGAACTGGAAGGCCTGGTCTACGGCGTCAGCAAACTGCCCGAGGAACACGACGATCACTGGTATCAGAAGCCCACCGTATGGGCCACGGTGATCGCTGTTATCTTCGTTGGCCTGAACATCATTTTCTGGTAGAAGCGGAGATTCGCTATGCACGGACACACTTCCATCTGGTTCTTCTCGGGCATCCTGCTTCTCGCCTATGGCGTGATCATCACAGCCACGGGACTTTGGGAACTGGCGCATCCACCCGCCCATCCGCCAGTTCTCTACCAGCTGCACGCGCCCATCTGGTGGGGTGCCATGATGACCGTTGCCGGACTCATCTACACTTTCCGCTTTCATCCCGGGACCTGGGGCAAGCACTAATCAGGAGCGGCAGCGCAGGATACTTATTGAACAACAGAAGGAATAAATAGATGAAAAAGCAACTGACATTTGGGCTGATCGTTGGCAATCGCGGCTTTTTTCCAGATCACCTGGCCAAAGAAGGCCGGGAAGAGATGCTCGGAGTGCTGGAGAAGGCCGGGATCAGGACCATTGCGCTGACACCGGAGCAGTCGAAATACGGAGCTGTCGAGACGCATGATGACGCAATCCGCTGCGGCGATCTGTTTCGCGCACATCGCGACGAGATTGACGGCATCATCGTGACGCTGCCGAATTTTGGCGACGAGCGCGGCATCGCCGACTCCATCCGCTATTCGAAGCTGGACGTGCCGGTGCTGGTGCAGGCCACTCCCGACCGCCGCAACGACATGACTATCGCCGATCGCCGCGACAGCTTCTGCGGCAAGATGTCGGCCTGCAACAACCTGATGCAGTACGGGATTCCCTATTCGCTGACCACGCAGCACACGGTGCAGCCCGATTCCGATGAGTTTCGCAAGGACCTGGACTGGTTCACGAAGGTTTGCCGTGTCAGCAATGGGTTGAAGAAGCTGCGCATCGGCGCGATCGGCGCGCGTCCGCAGGCCTTCAACACCGTACGCTACAGCGAGAAGCTGCTGGAGCGGTATGGGATTTCGGTGGTCACGCTGGATCTCTCGGATATTTTCGGCGCCATCGGACGCATGAAGGACGACGAAGGCGATGTTCAGGGGAAGCTCAAAGCGATTCAGGCTTACGTATCGACGCAGAACATTCCGGAAGCGGCGCTGCTGAAAATGTCGAAACTGGGCGTGGCCATCGAGCGTTTCATGAAGGACACACACTGCACGGTGAGCGCGGTGCAGTGCTGGACCTCGCTCGAAGAAAACTTCGGCGTGGTGCCCTGCACGGTGATGAGCATGATGAGCGAAAGCCTGCTGCCGGCGGCCTGCGAGACCGACGTAATGGGCACGGTTTCGATGCACGCGCTGGCGCTGGCCAGTCAGAGCCCCAGCGCGCTGCTCGACTGGAACAACAACTACGGCGAGGACGAAGACAAGTGCGTCTGCTTCCACTGTTCGAATCTTCCCAAGCACTTCTTCGCCGATGTCATCATGGACTTCCAGGCAATCATTGCCGGCACCGTGGGCAAGGAGAACACCTTCGGCACCTGTGTGGGGCGCGTGAAACCAGGCGCGATGAGCTTCGTGCGCTTCTCAACCGACGACTACAAGGGTAAGATTCGCGGGTACGTGGGCGAGGGCGAGTTCACCAACGATCCGCTGGAGACCTTTGGCGGCGCAGGGGTGGCGAAAATTCCGCACCTGCAGAAATTGCTGCACCGCATCTGCGAGGAGGGCTTCGAGCATCACGTCGCGGCGAACTTCTCGCATGTGGCCAGCCCGGTCTATGAAGCGGCGATCCGCTATCTCGGCTGGGAGATGTACTGGCACGGGAAGTAGCGCGTCAGGAAGGAGAACGACAGAGCCAGAGGAGGAGCAGGCTGCGGCCTGCTCCTCCTCTTTACATCTCGCCGAAAAGGCTGGTTCGGTCCGGTGGGATCGGATCGAGCCGTCAGCGAAAACGCCGAAACCAGTGCTGATCACGTCGGAGTCCATCATGAGCGCATTTCTGCAGGACCTTCGCTACGCCTTCCGCATGCTCGCGAAGTCACCGGGCTTTGCCGCCATCGCTGTCCTCACCCTGGCCTTTGGCATAGCAGCAGACAGCACGCTTTTCTCCGTCGTCAACGGCGTCCTTCTCAACCCCCTCGCGTATCCCGACTCCGGCCGGCTTGTATCCATCAACTCCAATGAAGCCGTGCCCCAGATTCCCGTCAGCTATCTCAACTTTCTTGACTGGCAGCGCGAGACCCGCACGCTCTCCTCCATGGCGATGTATCGCCACGAGGACTACAACCTCACCGGCCAGCGCGGTCCCGCCCAGCGCGTCAACGGCTTCATGATCTCCGCCCCATTCCTCACCACGCTCGGGGTGCATCCGGAGTTTGGCCGGGACTTCAATGCCTCCGATGACCACCTCGGTGCCGCGCCGGTCGCCCTCCTCAGTGATGGCTTCTGGCACCGCCGCTTCGGCGGATCGCTCTCCGTTCTCGGCAAGCCCATCACCCTCAACGGAGCCGACTACACCGTCGTCGGCATTCTGCCTCCCGGTTTTCTCTTCTACGGCATCGACCGCGATGTGTACGTCCCCATCGGCCAGTGGACCGACCCTTCGTTCCGCGATCGTCGCATTGATGAAAGCGCCCACGTGGTAGCGCGCCTCGCCCCCGGTATCACGCTCGCCGAAGCCCAGGCCGATATGGACACCATCGCCCACAACCTCGCCGCCGCCTATCCCGAGGTCGACAAAGGCTTCGGTATCGGCATCAGTCTCATTTCCATGAAGCAGGACATCGTCGGCAACGTGCAGCCGCTGCTCCTCGTGCTTCTCGCCGCAGTCGGATTCCTTCTCCTCCTCGCCTGCGCCAACGTAGCCAGCCTCCTGCTCGCCCGCTGCATGGCTCGTTCGACGGAGTTCGCCATTCGGTCCGCCCTCGGAGCCGGCCGCGCCCGCCTCATCCGTCAGCTCCTCACCGAAAGCCTTCTCCTCGCCGGCCTCGGCGGCCTCCTGGGGCTCGCCACATCCTTCCTCGCCACCAAAGCCATCGCCGCCGCTTTGCCGGCCGAGCTTCCGCGCGCTCGCGATGTCACAATCGATTCGCGCGTTCTGCTCTTTACCCTCGCCGTCTCACTCCTCGCCGGCATCGTCTTCGGCCTGGCCCCCGCCCTTCGCACCTCGCGCACGAATCTTCAGGACGTCCTGCGCACTGCCGGTCGCGGCTCCAGCGCCGCCCGTCATCGCATGCAGGGATTGTTCGTCGCCATCGAGATTGCCATGGCCCTCGTCCTCCTGGTCGGCGCCGGACTCATGCTCCGCTCCCTCGCAGCTCTTTCGCGCGTCAACCTCGGCTATAACCCGGCTCACGCGATCACCTTCTCCGTCTCACTTCCCTCCAACGCCAGGACCACTCCTGCTGAAACCCGCTCCCGCCTCCGCGAGTTCGACGCCGCCCTGCGCTCCGTTCCCGGCGTTCAGGCCGTCTCCGTTACACTCGGTTCGCGCCCCATGATCCACGACTCCTCCCTGCCCTTCTGGATCGAAGGCCGTCCCAAACCGGCCACCGATAATGACATGCCGCAGTCGCTCTTTTACCTGGTCGAATCGGGATTCCAGCGGGCCATGGGCATGACCCTGCTGCGCGGCCGCTGGATCTCCGACCAGGACAATGAGAATGCGCCGACCGTGATCGATATCGATGACGCTTTCGCGCGCGCGTATTTTCCGCATGAGAACCCCATCGGCCAGCACATCCATCTCGTCCAGTTCGACACGGAAGCCGAAATCGTGGGAGTCGTCGCCCACGTCCGCCAGTGGGGGCCGGGCAGCGATCCCCGCGCCGCCATCGAGGCGCAGCTCTTCTATCCCTACATGCAGACGCCGCCCAAACTCATGCCTCTGCTCGCCGGCGTCACGGCCGTCGTTCTCCGTGCCGAGGGCGATCCCAGCACGGTCATGGGGCCCGTCCGCCAGGCGGTCGCGCAACTGAATCCCGACTACGTCGTCTACTCCGTCTCCACCATGAACGGAGTCGTCGCCGATACGCTTGCTGCGCGGCGCACTTCCATGATCCTGCTCTCCATCTTCGCCGCGCTGGCGCTTGTCCTCGCGTGCATTGGGATCTACGGCGTCGTCGCCTATCTGGTCGGCCAGCGCACCCAGGAAATTGGCATCCGAATCGCTCTCGGTGCCGAGCGCCGCCAGGTGATGGTACTTATCCTGGGGCAGGGCCTCCGCATGACGATCGCGGGGGTTGCTCTCGGCGCTCTCCTGGCCTCCTCGCTCACCCGCCTCATGAGCAGTCAGCTCTTCGGGGTCTCCGATCGCGATCCGCTGACCTTTGCGGCCGTCGCGCTGGTGCTCATCGCCGTCGCCCTGATCGCCTGCTGGCTGCCGGCGCGGCGCGCCATGCGCGTCGATCCCGTCGTTGCCCTCCGCTCCCAGTAGCTGGAGCTGCTGTCGGCCTGCGATATAGCTTCGACGTAATCCGTCGCCCTGCTCTGCGTAGCCTTCGGCGGGAAAGCATTCCTTCTCGAAGGTGAGCTCCAGCGACATACGGGCCAGGAGACCCCCTGCAAGAACTGAGTTGGGATAGAACGACAGCCGCCGGATTGGCTGACGTGGGTTCTCGTAGAGGTGCCGCGCTTCTGAGAGGGCCCGAGCCGTCCTCCTCCTGGCTGGCGCTTCGCGATCGCTAAATGGCAACTCTGGCAAGCTTCGTGATGCGGCCGGTGTGGTTCCAGTCGCTCACATAGATATTCGCGCTTGAATCGATATAGCAGCCATGCGCGGCGCTGAAGGTGGTGCGCGCAACCTGCGCAGGATCCACCTGGTAATTGGCCCACTGCGACTGGCGGGGATTGTCGCCGAGAAAGGCAACTGGCGCGTTATCCTTGTCCAGAATGGTCACGCGCCCTTCGAGTTCCGAGACAATGACGTGGTCTCCATGAAAGCTCGTCTGGCAAGGCCGCCGCAGATGCTGCGTCACCGTGCCCACGTACTTACCGTCAAAGTCGAAATGACAAAGCCGCCGATTTTCGCGGTCGCAGACCAGCAGCAGCGGCTGATCGTAGCGCGTGTCGATGGCCATGCCATGGCTGCAGTCGAGCAATCCCTCTGCACTGCCCTTCCCTGAATAGCTGGCGAGATACTGCCCCTTCTTATCGAAGCGGAAGATTCGCGAATCCCCATAACCATTGGCGATGAAGATAGAGCCGTCCGGCCCGGGCAGAGCCGCCGTCAGCCGCCACTCGTTCGGAGCATGAAAGCCGGCCTCCTTAGGCGCGGTGATCTTCTGCACCACCGTCCCATCGGTCTTCATCTTGACGAAGAGCCAGTTCTCTTTGGGCGTCCCCTTCTGCACCGTGCAGTAAAAATATTCGGCCCCGTTCTCCTCGGCCAGCACTATCGAGTGGATCTCGGGATACTCGTGGGCTATCGTCCTGAGCAGCGCGCCTTCCGGCGAATACACCAGCACGCCGGTTTCGCTCTGCGTGCTGATATAAACCTGTCCGGCTTTATCCGTGGCAATCCCGCCATGCGTGCCGCCAAACGTGACTCCCGCGGGCAACTGGCCCCAGCCTTCATCCACGCGATAAGTCCACTGACCATTTCCGGTTTGCAGAGATGTCTCCTTCGGGTTGCAGGCTGAAGTTTGCGCCGGGGCCGGCTTGCCGGCGAAGGCCATTAATGCGGAAGCCCCAGCCACGCGCGAAAACTGGCGACGGTCGAGGCGCTGGCCTGTCTGCGAATCCGATTTCTCGTTCATGGCGTGCTCCTCGCGCTCGCGGTAAGGGGGCTTGCATTTGCGGCAGGCGCAGGCTGCGCCGGCGTGTCGAACAAATAAAGGTGGCGCAAATTCTTCATCGATCTTAATGGAGTAACTGCGGCCGAAGTCACCTTCGTCCCGCTGAGGTTCAGATAGGTAAGTCGCGAAAGCGATGTTAGCTTCGTAAGTCCATTTCCTGTGACCGCGGTACCTTCCAGATGCAGCGCGCGCAGATGCGTAAACTGCGCCAGCGTTGCGAAGCTTGCATCTGTAACCTGGGTGCGCGCCAGATCGGCTTCCACAATGTACGGCGCGAATTGCCGAAACGCCGCCAGCTGCGCATCATCGAAGGTTTTGGCCACGTCGACCGTGTTCAGTACCAGTCCGTCCGACGGCTTGCTCGACAGCGGCCATAGCTTGGCGCCCACTCCATTTTGCGTCGTATGAATCTGCCCCATCAGCGCGCTGTAGTCGCCCACCGGCTGCAGCGGCAACTCGGTAGATGCCGCGGGAACCGAGACGCCCGTCAGCGTAGTAGCCGTGGGCGAAGCGCCGTGCTGGATCCATGCGCGAATCCACGCAATCTCCTCAGGCCGCAGCGGCGGACGCCCCTCCGCAGGCATGAAGTGCTTATTGTCCGTTGGCAGCGTCACGCGCACGAGCAGCAGGCTCTTTTCCGGCTGGCCGGGAATGATTGCCGCACCGTCTTTGCCCCCGCTCATCAATCCCCGATATGAGTCGAGCCGCAAACCGCTCTCCATCTTTCCCGACCCATGGCAGGAAACGCATTTCGCTTCGAGTACGGGATCGATTTGTCTGCCGTAAAACGAATTCGGCGCCGCCTTCACCATCCCGAAGCTCAGCACATTCCGCAGAGGAGCCGGCATATAGGCGCTGAGATAATTGCTGCCGTGCGTCAGGGATCCTCCCTGATGCGCAGTCCACACCAGGGCCAGCATCACAAAGACCAGCAGCGAAGGATATGCATGCCTGGCCAAACGAGTGCCGGGGCTGCCCCACATCTGCCCTGTTCTGGCAGATCCGGGATTCCACGAACGCTCCGCTCCTGATGAGGCTTCTGACGACCACCCAGGCCGAACCAGCGCGCACCCAATCATCCCGATCGAGAGAGCAATGGCGCCCCACAAATGGCGCGTCACAGTGGCTCCCGTCTCGCCCGCGCCCCAGGCCAGCAAATAGCCGAGCGCCAGCGATCCCAGACACGCAACCACCCCGAATCCCAGCACGAAACTTGCTGCTTCGCGCAGCGCCGGCCGCCGCGCTCCTGCAATCTCAAGTAGCGGCAGCAGCACAATCAGCCCAATGGGCAGATGCACCGCCAAAACATGGAAGCGCCCGAGAAACTGCTCCCAGCCGGCGTGCGGTTTACCATTCAGCTTCAGCACAAGCGGGAGAACAAGCAGGACGACGCTCGCCAGCAGCGCAGCCAGCGACGAAAGCCGCAGCTTGTATCCCTGTAACCGGTAAGGGCCGGCAACCGCGCCGGCCTTTGTTGCCTGGATCACGCCAGCAGTCCCTGCACCACGCTGGCCGGCACCGGCCCGGTCAGCTTCTGATCCAGTCCCTGGAAGTTGAAGGTCATCTTGTTGTGGTCGATCCCCAGGCAATGCAGGATGGTCGCGTTGAAGTCGCGCACGTGCACCGGATCCTTGACCACGTTGTAGCTGTAGTCATCAGTCTCGCCATACGTGATGCCCGGACGCACGCCGCCCCCTGTCATCCAAGTGGTGTAACAGCGCGGATGATGATCGCGGCCGTAATTCTCCGGCGTCAGCCCGCCCTGACTGTAGACGGTGCGGCCAAACTCGCCAGCCCACACCACCAGCGTATCGTCAAGCAGCCCGCGCCGCTTCAGATCCGTCACCAGCGCATAGCAGCCGCGATCCGTCTCCTGGCACAGAATCGGCAGGATACCCGTCACGTTGTCGTGAACATCCCAGCCGCGCTTGTAGACCTGCGTGAAACGCACGCCGCGCTCCGCCATGCGCCGCGCCAGCAGGCAGTTATACGCAAACGTCCCCGGCTCCTTCGCATCGGGTCCATACAGATCCCACGTCGACTGCGGCTCCTTGCTCAGATCCACCAGCTCCGGCACCGAGGCCTGCATGCGATACGCCATTTCGTACTGCGCAATGCGCGCGTTGGTTTCAGGATCGCCCAGCTCGGCCAGCGTCTGCCGGTTGATCTCCTCCACCGCATCCAGCATCTTGCGGCGCACCTCGCGATCCACGCCGTCCGGATCGGAAAGAAACAGCACAGGGTCGCCACCCGAACGCAGGCCTACGCCCGCGTACTCGGACGATAAGAAGCCGCTGCTCCAAAGCCGCGACGACACCGGCTGATTGTTCTCCTTCTGATTCACCTTGGTCTGCAACACGATAAAGGTGGGCAGATTGTCGTTCATGCTGCCCAGACCCCACGCCAGCCATGAACCCATGCAGGGCTTGCCGGGATTCATGTTGCCGGTATTGATCAGCATGATCGCAGGCTCGTGGTTAATAGCGTCGGTATTCGTAGTCTTGATGATGGTCAGGTCATCGACCATGCGCGCCGTATTCGGCAGCAAATCGCTCACCCACGTGCCGCTCTGCCCATAGCGCTTAAAGGCCCAGTGCGACGGCGCGATCGGAAAGCGCGCCTGCCCTGCCGTCATTCCCGTCAGCTGCTGATTGCCGCGCACCGAATCCGGCAGGTCGGTGTTGTAGAGCTTGGCAAGATTCGGCTTGTAGTCCAGCAGATCCATCTGCGGCGGCGCGCCCGACATAAAGAGATAAATGGCGCGCTTCGCCCTGGGAGCAAAGTTGGGAAACTTCAAACCGCCGGCCGCAGGCATTGCCGCTGCATTCTTCGCATCCGCCGCATGCGCGGCTCCCACCAGGCCGCGATCCCCCAGCAGGCTGGCCAGCGCGGCCCATCCCAGCACCTTGCCCGTGCGTCCCAGAAAGCGCCGCCGCGTCTCAAGAGTGGCCCACTCGCGCTTGAGCCCATCAGGAATGGGAAGGTCCATCACGGTGGGGGTCTGCTCGCAATCGGTACAAAGGGGATGCTGCTTCATCGGTTCACCCTGAACTACTTGGTTATGGTCTGGTCGAGGTTCAACATTTCGCTGGCCACCATCGTCCACGCCGCCAGCTCCGGTGCCGGGATCGATGGATCGCGCTTCTTCTCCCCGACAGCAACCAACTCGCTGGCTGCTTTGGGATCGGACTTATAGTGCTGCTGCATCTGATCGAAGGAGTTCTCCAGCACCGCCTCCATCTTCGGCGGAGCATCGCGCGCCAGCAGAATCTCGCTCATCAGGTCGATGCGATCTTCGGGCTTGTTGCCGCTATGCAGAATCACGCGCTGCGCCAGCGCCCGCGCCGCCTCTACCCATTGCACATCGTTCAGCGTGACCAAAGCCTGCAGCGGCGTGTCGGTGCGCTGGCGTTGCGTGCAGACGGCATCGCGCATGGGTGCGTCAAAAGCGTCCATGTCGGGCAGAATCGCCATGCGCTTCCAGTAGCTGTACATGCTGCGCCGGTAAAGCGAGTCGCCATGCTGCTGCACATAGTGGACCGTGTCGCTGGTGGGATAACTCACCTGCTCCCACACATTCTCTGGCTGATACGGCTTTACGCTCGGTCCGCCGATTTTGCTCACCAGCAGGCCGCCCGACTGCAGGGCAATATCGCGCAGCATCTCCGCGTCCATGCGGAAGCGCGGCCCATGCGACAGATAGATATTCTTCGGATCCTTCGCGATCTGCTCCGGTGTCGCTTTTGCGCTCTGCCGGTAGGCGGCCGACATCACCATCAGCTTGTACATGTGCTTCACGTTCCAACCGCTCTCCCGGAACTCGACCGCCAGCCAGTCGAGCAGCTCCGGATGCGAAGGCCGCTGCCCCATAATGCCGAAATCTTCCGTCGTCTCCACGATCCCGGTCCCGAACAGCTCGTACCACATGCGGTTGACAGTAACTCGGGCAGTAAGTGGATTGTCGGGACTTACCGTCCACTTAGCCAGCGCCAGCCGATTATGCGGCTCGCCTGCGGGCAAGGGCGGCAGGAAGTGCGGCGTGTTGGCCTCGACCCTTTCCGTCCGCGCCGTGTATACGCCGCGCGTCAGCACATTGGCGTAAGCCAGTGAAGGCTTCTCATACGAGACCTGGGTCAGATCGCCGCCCTCGGAGAGCTTGTCGAGCTGCGCATTCAGCTGATTGATCTGGAGCTCAGTCTCTCGAAACGTTTTATCGATGCCGTTGAGATAAAACTCGCTGACCACGTGCCACTGGTCGTCGTTCCACTGCGTCGTCGGCTTCGCGGCCAGCTCGGCCACGTAGTCTTCGAAGGGCAAACGGCTCGCCTCATCCGGCGTGAGCGATCGCGCATACAGCCGAATGTCCTGGTAGCGCGTCTCCTTGGCCGGATTCGACTCCGGATACCTCCATCCCAGCTGCATCGGCGCTTTGGTCCGGATCGTCTTGCCGTCCAGCGTGTTGGCTACAACCCGCGTCTCGACTGGTTTGCCGTTGATATAGATTCGAATCCCGGATGCTTTGCCCGATCCGTCATACGTGAAGAAGATGTGCTTCCACGCGCCGTCCAGCGGCAGCGCATCTACAGCCGAAACCCTGATCGCGACCTGCGGCGTGTTGTCCTTTGCTTCCTCCGTCTTCGGCTTCTCCGGCTTCTTCTTTGCCTCTTCCTTTTTCTTCGGCTCCTTCTTTTCCGGCGGCTTGTTCGCCGAAAGATCCTTCTTGGTCAAATCCTGCGGCGTTGGATAATCGAACGGCTCCTTAGGAGCCGGCGCTTTCTTCGCCGACTTCTTCTTGTCGGCGTCTTTCGCTTCTTCGTTCACCAGCTCGACGCTGACCACGCCTTTCCTGATCGAAAGGTCCCAGCCGCGATCGTGCTGGCTCGTGTCCATCTTCGCGATCAGCGCGTCCGGTGTGTCTTCGAGCGTGTAATTAGGAGCCGACCGCAGCATGAACCATCCACCCGAAGAAAACGCCTGGCTCGCCTCATAGTCGCCCATCTGCCCGAACTCGACGCGGGTGCTCGACTGCATGCGGAAATCGGGCCACATCCAGGTGGTCTCGCCCCAGTCGGGCTTCGATTCGCGCGTCGTAAAGCTCGCCGGGCTGGCATGCGGCGCGCTGTTTTTGATCACATTGCCGGCGCCTTCGTCGAGCCGCAACCGCAGCAGGAGCTTATCGGTCGAAACCGCCTGCGGCGCATCCTGTCGCGAGGCCAGCCACTGCTTCACCAGGGCGCGCTCGTGCAGCCGCATGTCCCGCAGGTGCTGCGCGAGATCCGATCGCTTCGTCAGCACGCGGTCGTAGGCTTCCTCGTTGCCGGCCTTTGGGATCCGCACCACCGGCGCCCACACCGGCCGATCATCGTTGAACGGCTTCTCATCGATGTTGTTGAAGAAGGCAGTCAGCGCATAGAAATCCTTCTGCGTGGTCGGATCGAATTTATGATCGTGGCAAACGGCGCAGCCTATCGTCAGCCCCATAAATGTGGCGCCGAATGCCTCCGTTCGTTCCCGCGCAATATTGACGCGCAGTTCCTCGGGAATCGTTCCGCCTTCGTTGCTGCTCAGGCCCAGGCGCACATAGCCGCTGCCGATCAGCGGATCGAGGTTCTTCGCCGGCATCAGATCCCCGGCAATCTGCTCCATCGCAAACCGGTCGAAGGGCTTGTTCTCATTGAACGACCGAATCACGTAATCGCGATACGGCCAGATATCTTTGCTGTTGTCGAAGTGCAGGCCATAGGTGTCGGAATACCGCGCATAGTCGAGCCAGTAGCGCGCGCGCTGCTCTCCGTAGGTGGGCCGCGCCAGCAGCCCATCCACCAGATGCTCGTAGGCATCAGGTGAATTGTCATCCACAAACGCCTTCACTTCAGCGGGAGTCGGCAACAATCCAGTCAAATCCAGCGTCACGCGGCGGATCAGCGTTTCCTTGTCCGCCTCGGGCGAGGGCTTCAGCCCTTCCTTCTTCATGCGGGCCAAAACGAACGCATCGATGGGGTCCTTCACCCACGCATCATTCGCGGTGGCTGGCAGCGCAGGCCTCACCGGCTTTTCGAAGGCCCAGTGCGGCCGGTACACCGCGCCTTCCTTCACCCACTCCCGCAGGATCGCAATTTCCTCCGGCTTCATCGGCTTGGCTTCGCCCTGCGCCGTCTGCGGCATCAGATGATGCGGATCTTTCGACTCGATTCGCCGGATCAGTTCGCTCTTGTCGGGATCGCCGGGAACGATGGCATCGGGATGCCCGGGACGCTTCCTGAATGCCGCCTCCGCTAAATCGAGGCGCAGGCCAGCCTTGCGCATCTCCGGATCGGGCCCGTGGCAGCTGAAGCAGCGGCTGGCGAGGATCGGCTGTACATCGTGATTGAAGTCAATATGCTGCCCGGCTGCGACCCGGGTTGGCTTCGCGCGGCATCCCGCAGCAATGCAGACCGAAGCCGTCAGCAGCAGGAGCAACGGCTTTCGTGGATTAACCTGCAACCGAATGACCCAGCGCCTCCCTGCCCTGGCATTGTAGTGCAATCACACCACGATAAGACAGCCGCAATTGCAGGGAGCAGAATCAAAATACGCGGAGAAATCCCAGGGGACGATAAGGCGCAGAGGGCCATACGCTCAGATCGAAGCAGCGCAGCGGAAGCTCATGTTCGATGTGGAACTATCCGGCGTGTTGGAGCTGCGTGCAGCCACTCGGTAACGATTGCAGTAGCTTTTGTGGCACAGAAATGAGCCACCCTTCATCACGCGTCCCGTACCGGTGGATGGCCCGGCGGGATTGTCCCGTCCCGCGGTGCGGTGAAAGTCCGCGCTGAACCAGTCGGCGCACCACTCCCACGTATTGCCGGTAATCGAATAAAGCCCATAGCCGTTCGGCGAAAATGCCTCGACCGGACAGGTTCCCGCGTAGCCATCGTCGGCCGTGTCATGGTTGGGGAATTCACCCTGCCAGATGTTGCAGCGATGTTCCCCGTTGGGCCGCAGCTTGTCACCCCACGGGTACAGCTTTTGCTCCAACCCTCCGCGTGCGGCGTACTCCCATTCGGCTTCCGTCGGCAAGCGCTGCCCCGACCACTGCGCAAAGGCCGCAGCATCGTTCCAGGAGACATGAACCACCGGATGATCCTCGCGCGTTCCAATCCTCGATCCCGGTCCCTCCGGAGCCTTCCAGCAAGCTCCGCGAACCTTACACCACCACGGCGCGGCGGCTACTGTATCCTCCACCAGTTCATTAAAACGATCGCGCGGAATGTGCAGCCAGAAAACAAACGACCATCCGTATCGCTCCGCATCGGTGCGATAACCCGTCTCTTCAACGAACCGACGAAACAACCGATTCGTAACCGTGCAGCGATCGATCCAAAAGGGGTCCAGGGTGACGGCGCGGACCGGGCCTTCCCCGTCGGCCGCAAAACTCTCCGGCGAATCCGTTCCCATCAGGAAGCTTCCTCCCGGAAGCCGCACCATGCGCGAACGAGTCTCTTCCGATATTTCACGACCCGCACCCGGCGCTGCACCGGAAGCCTGAGAATCATCGGCGCGGGCCGGAGCGCAGCAACTGCCCGGGACTTTACAGGTCGAGGTTGTCGCAGCATGATCCATCGAAGCGCTTCACCATTGAGCTATGCCTATTTTCGCTCATGCCCTGCCGGGCTGAACAGCCGCCCTCACCGGTGGATCAGGCGTTGGCCGCAACCACATCGGCGCTCTCTCCGGAGATACTCCAACGCCATAAAGACGTTGCGGAATTCTCGGAGGAGGCTTATTTTAAGCAGCGGATCAGCAACCATGCAGAAATATGCACGCAGCACCGGAACCCGGGCGCTCCTGACCCTTCTGATTATGTGTGCGGGCACGTTATGCGAGCGCAGCCTCACGGCACAAAATGCGAGTCAGCCCGCCGCCATCCCTCCGCCGCCGATGGGCTGGTCGTCCTGGAACAGCTTCTCGAATATCGTGGATTCCCGCATCGTGATGGATCAGGCTCGCGCCATGATCTCGTCGGGAATGCACAAAGCCGGATATCAGTACATCAATATCGACGAAGGCTGGTGGCTGGGGAAGCGCGACGAACAGAGTAACTTTGTGATCGACGAGAAAGCCTGGCCTGCGATCCAGGCGGGCGAGCGCGCCGGAGACATGGCCAACATCGTGCGATTCATCCACGGCCTCGGTCTTAAGGCCGGTATTTATACCGATGCCGGCGAGAGCGGCTGCAGCATGTATCCGGACCTCGGTCCGAAGTATTTCCACGCCGGGAGCGAAGGACACTACGAACAGGACTTCCTCCAGTTCGCTAAGTGGGGTTTCGATTACGTCAAGGTGGACTGGTGCGGCGGCGACAAGGAGAACCTCGACCCCGAGGTGCAGTATGCCGAGATAGCGCGCGCCATCGACCGGGCCGCCACGATCACCGGTCATCGCCTTTACTTCTCGCTTTGTGAGTGGGGTAAGAACAGCCCATGGACGTGGGCGCCCAATGTAGGCGGATCGCCCGCGGATGTTTGGCGGACCAGCGGCGACATTGTCGATCCCATCGTCGCCGGCCACGAGCATGCGGACCGCAAAGCAAGCTTCACCAAAATGCTTGCGAATTTCGATCAGGGCATTCATCCCGAAGCCGAACACACCGGCTACTACAACGACCCGGACATGATGGTCCTCGGCATGCCCGGCTTCTCCGATGAGCAAAACCGCGTTCACATGGCCCTGTGGGCAATCTCAGCGGCTCCGCTGCTGGTCGGCGCGGACCTGACTCAGCTGAGCCCCGCCACGCTGGCCACACTGACCAATCGCGCCGTGCTGGCCGTGAATCAGGATGCTGCCGGTCTGCAGGCTGTGAAGGTCGCCGAGCCGGCCCAGGGAGTACAGGTCTGGTCGAAGGCGCTGGCAGAGCAAGGCAGGCGGGCCGTTGTGTTCCTGAACCGAACCGCTTCCGCCCAGCCAGTGTCTGTGCATTGGAATGAACTGGGATTGTCAGACGCTCCGGTTCACGTGACCGATGTCTGGACAGGACAGCCGTTGCAGGCCAGCCACGATGGCTACACCGCAACCGTGCCCCCGGGAGACGCGGCCATGATTCTGATCGAGGGGAAAGAGGGTCCGGCGAAGCAATACGATTCCTCACCGACGCAGGAAACGGCAGGACATTCCGATCAGCACGAGTTGGCGCGTTTCGCGGAGGTAGAGTCGCGCGCGCCGGTTGCGCGGATTCTCATCACCTACAGCAACCCTGATCCAACAAATCGATACGCAGAACTTCGCGTGAACGGCCAGGTGGCCACCCGCATCGCGTTCCCTTCCACCGGGAGCGGCGGAGCAGCGACTGTCTGGATTCAGGCCAACCTGGATCGAAGCGGAGCACACAACCAGCTGACCTTTTCCGATGTTTGCCAGCCAGGGCCGACGATCCGGTCGATCACAGTCGAATAGCTCTGCTTCCAGCTCAGAGGCCTCGCGCCTGCGAACCCAGCATCGGCCCAGTCAGATCACCGCTTCGTGCGGTTGCAGGTCGCGGTCGCGCACGCCGATGAGGTACAGCAGCCCATCCAAACCCAGGCAGGAGATAGCCTGATTTGCGCTCTGCTGAACCAGCGGCTTGGCGCGATAAGCGATGCCCATGCCGGCCAAATTGAGCATGGGAATATCGTTTGCCCCATCGCCGACAGCCACCACCTGTTCGAGAGAAATGTTCTCGCGCTGCGCGATTTCTGCCAGTAGTTCGGCCTTGCGCGCTCCGTTCACAATCGGCGGAAGAACACGCCCCGTAACCGCGCCGTCCGTGATCTCCAGCTCATTCGCATAGACATAGTCAATGCCGAGGCGCTCCTGCAGATGACGTGCAAAGAAAGTAAAGCCGCCGGAGAGAATAGCCGTCTTGTAGCCGAGCAGCCGCAGCGTGCGGATGAGACGCTCAGCGCCATCGGCAAGAGGAATCGTGCTGAGCAGGCTGTGCACCCGCTCCTCCGGCAAGCCCCTGAGCAGAGCGACCCGGCGCGTAAAGCTCTCGTCGAATTTCAGCTCGCCGCGCATCGCAGCTTCCGTTATGCGCGACACCTGCTCGCCGGCGCCGGCCATCTTTGCCAGCTCGTCGATGACCTCGCCCTGGATCAGCGTCGAATCCATGTCGAAGGCAAAGAGGCGGCGATTCCGGCGGAAGATGCTTTCGCGCTGAAATGCGATATCGATGGAGAGTTCCTGGGCTGTAGCGAGGAATTCGGCACGCATGCCGAGTTCGCTCGAGGCATCGCCGCTGATGGCCAGCTCGACACACGCGTTGGCGGGAACATCGCATGCAGAGAGTTGACCGGAGAGACGATCGATGCGATCCACATTCATTCCATGAGCGGCAGTGATCGCGCTGATCCGGGACAGTTGCTGCGCAGTAATTGCGCGGCCCAGCACCGTAATGATGAAGTGATGATGACCCAGACCGTGGATCCAGTGCCGGAGCGCGTCTGCGGCCACCTTAGTGAAACGGGTCTGCAGCCCAAGCTCGCTCGCACGTTGCTGCAGGGCAGCTTTCAGTGACAGGAAGTCTTCGCCATCCGGCGCCTCGAGAAGGATCCCCAGCGAAAGCGCCTCATGCACCACCGCCTGCCCGATGTCCAGGATGTTGACGTCGAATGCGGCGAGGATGCCTGTGATCTGCGCAGTAAGACCCGGAGCGTCATGTCCGGAGAAGTGGATGAGGACGGTGAGCGCTCCCGATGACATATCTTGTTCCGAATATACCGGAGGGCGCCGAAGGGCGCGAACCTCTGCGTGGGTTGCGGAATTCCATGGTCTCTGGCCACAATAGACGCCACTGGCTGCGAAGCCCCCTGAAGCTTCTGAACCTGAACCCCGAGCAATTCAAGCGCGTGAGGTGACGCGGCGGACGTGAACGCATGACCCGCACTCCGGAGAAACTCATCGCCACAGCGCCCCGACGTCGAGGCCAGCTCGGCGGCGCCTTACTCGCTGCGCTCTTTTTGCTTCTCGTGGTGCCGGCGGGCCGCACATCCGCGCAAAACGCGCCGCCATCCCCGGATCTTCCATGGCACGCGGCCGGAGAGCAGTCCATCGAGCGCGACGCGGCACGGCAGCGGAGTCCGAAATTTGTCGCAGATCCCTCTCCGGCTTACTCGCTGGCCGATCTGATTCGACTTGCGGAAACACATAATCCTGAAACCCGAGCCGCATGGGAGCATGCCTGTGCGCAGGCGGCGGCTCTGGGCGTCGCACGATCTGAGCTGTACCCGACCGTCGCGGCTGCGGCGCTTTCCGAGACCAATCGCGAACAGGTCTACCTCAATACGCGCTTTTACCGGCAAACGATTCAGTCCTTCGATCTCGCCCTGGATCTCAACTACACCCTCTTCGATTTCGGTGCACGCGCAGGCCGCATCGACGCAGCAAAGGCGCAGTTACTGGCCGCCAACTTCACCTTCAACGACGTGCATCGGCAGCTGATCTATCGAGTTTCTGAGGCTTACTACCAGTTGCTGAACGCGCAGGGGCAGGAGGCCGCGGCCCGCGCCAGCCTCGCGAATGCGCAGACGGTGCAGCAGGCTGCCGAGGCTTCGCTGCAGCATGGGCTGGCCACGCTGCCCGATGTGCTGGAAGCACGCAGCGCAACCGCACAGGCGCAATATGAACTGCAGTCGGTGACAGGCACCGAAGACATCGCTCATGGGAACCTGGCAACGGCTCTCGGCGCTTCGCCCGTGGGCGCGATCACGATCCAGTCCATCGACCAGATCGGTACTCCCGATTCAATCGAGGGCACGGTCGATGAGGCGATTGATCGCGCTGTAGACCAGCGCCCCGATTTCATGCGGCAGGTTGCCGCCATCCGTGCCGCCGACGCGCGCCTGAAGCAAGCCCGCGCTGCTTACTTTCCCACTCTCAGCCTTGAGGTGAAGCCCGATGCGCAATCGCTCTATGGACTGCAGCAGACGCTGCCCTGGGGACACTCCGCCGACCTCGATGGCGGTGTCATGCTGAGCCTGCACTGGACGGTTTTCGACGGAGGTGCGCGCCGGAATGAAGTGGCCGAGGCGCAGGCTGACCAGCGGGCTGCGACCGCGCAGGCAAACGTGATCCGCGATCAGATCGAAAACGGCATCTGGACCGCCTACTCCAATCTGAAAACGGCACTGCGCCAGCGTCAGGCGGCCGCAGCGCTTCTCACTGCGGCCGATCAATCCTACAACGCTGCGATTGAGTCCTATCACTACGGCGTGCGCAACCTGGTCGATGTGACCCAGGCCCAGCGAATTCTCGCCCAGGCCCGCTCAGCCGATGTGCTGGCGCGCACCCAGGTTCTCACTGCGCTGGCGGAACTGGCCTTCGAGACCGGCGACTCCATTCAACCGGCACAGGGGAGACCGCACCCATGATGTTCGACACTGATCTCAAACGACCGCGATGGCTCGCCGCATGTGTGCTGCTGTTGGCCACAGGCTGCGCCCACTCTCCGACCTTCGACATCATGGGTTCGCTATTCCCTGCATGGCTGGTCTGCTTTGTCCTGGGAATCGTCTTCGCCGTTCTGGCGCGCTGGCTGCTCCTGCGCCTGCATATCGCGCTCCTCTACCCGGTCTTCGTTTACCCGTGTCTGACAGCCGCCTTCACATTCGCAATCTGGCTGATCTTTTTTTAGGCTGATCTTTTTCCAGGAAGGAAGAGCGCATGGCAGAAGTTGCGGGAACCCAAACATCCCATCGGCCGCTGGAGCGCTGGATCAGCGTTACGATTGCGGCCGCGGCTGTGCTGCTCGGATTGCTGGTTGTCTGGCGCGCCTCGTATCACCCGCGCACCGACGATGCCGAAATCTTCGCCAACTTTATCGGGATGGCGCCACAGGTTGAAGGTCCGATCGCGCAGCTCAATGTGCACGACAACCAGTATGTGAAGAAGGGCGATCTGCTCTATGTCATCGATCCCCGCCCCTACCAATATGCCTGGGAGAAGGCGGTCTCCGAGCAACAGGCTCTCGAGGGGCAGATTCAGGACGAGCAGCGGCGCATTGCTGCGCAGGTGAGCGGCATCTCGGTGGCTAAAGCCGGTATACAAACCGCACAGGCCGACGTGACGCATTGGCAGGCCGCTGTCGATCAGGCACGCGCTGATGTCGCCGATGCCGAGCAGGGCGTCGCGCGCGCCAGGGCTGAGTGGAGCTACGCCAGCAACAACCTGCATCGCATCGAGCCGCTGCTCGAAAAGCAATTTGTCACCGTGGATCAGGTTGACCGCGCCCGCACTTCGGAGGTCGCCCAGCAACAGGCGCTGAATCAGGCACAGTCGCAGTTACTGGTTGCGCGAGCAGCGCTTAAATCGGCTGAGGCGCAGTCTTTGCACGCCGAGGCGGCGCTTGCAGAGAGCCAGGCCACGCATCAGCAGGCGCAGCACGCGGTGCTGACGCTCGATCCGCTCGTCAGCCAGAGAGGCGCGCGCGCCGCCGACGTAAAGAATGCCAGGTACAACCTCGACAATTGCCGCGTCCACGCTCCGTTCGACGCGCTGGTTACGAACCTGATCATCTCTGAAGGCGCCTATGCTCATGTAGGCCAGCAGGTCTTTACTCTGATCGATGCCCGCACCTGGTGGGCGCTGGCCAACTTCCGCGAAGAGCAGCTGCGTCACATCCGGCCCGGCATGCACGCCGACGTTTACGTCGCCTCCCGGCCTGACCAGCGATTCAAGGGTGTGGTCGACAGCATCGGCTATGGTGTCACACCCGACACCGATGTGATCGGCCATCTCGCGCCCGGATTACCCGATGTGCAGCGCACCCTCAACTGGGTGCACCTTGCAGCGCGTTATCCGGTGCGGGTGCGCATTCTCGATGCGCCGGAGGATCTGCTGCGCGTGGGCCAGACAGCCGTCGTCACTGTCCGGGGCTACTGATGGCAACGGCAGCAGAGCCTGTCTTCCAGTGGACGCGCTCCGTCGCGTGGCTCCGCGATTTTCTTCGTGAAGAGCTCGCTCCTTATCCAGGACGCAGCATCCTGGTCGCGCGCATGGTGGTGGCCGCCACCATCGTCATGCTGGTCACCATGGTCTTCCGTATTCCCTACGGCGCCTACGGCGCGGTGTATGCGCTGACCATCTCCCGCGAAAACCCGGACGCGACTCTGAAGGCAGTCAAGACCATCCTGATCACCTTTGCCGTCGCCGTTGCCGATGTTCTGGTCGGGGCTCTGCTCTTCTCCGGAGATCCCCTGCTGCGCCTGGTATGGGTTATCGGCACGCTGTTTCTGACGTTCTATGTGCTGAGCGCGCTGGCCAATTACACCGCGGCCACCCGGATCGGCTATCTGCTGGTCATCACCATCCCGCTGTGGGATCAGCGCATCACCGCCGAGCTAAAGGTGGAGGACACGCTCTGGGCCGTCGCCGCCATGTCCATCGCCAGCATCATCACCGCGGTCATTGAGCTGATCTTCGCCCGCCTCAAGCCATGGGACGACCTCACCATGTCGATCGTCGAACGCCTGCAGTGGGTCACGGCTCTGCTGCGCTCACGCGCGGATGGGCTGCCCGATCCCACCAGCGAACAACAGGTCATTCGGCTCACCACGCTTGGCACCTCTCGCCTCCGCCGCGACCTGCAGCGGTCCGACTACTCACCGCAATATGCGGAGCAGATGGGCGCCGTCGTCGCCTTCACCGGAAGGCTGGTCGACATCGCCGCCAGTCTGACTTATTTCTCCCACCCGATTTCAGATGAGGACCGCAAGCGGCTGCTGCGCCTCTCCGAAAACATCGATGCGACGATTGATGCCCTGCTGAACAAGAGAATTCCGCAGCTCATTCCCACGCGTGACGAACAGACTGCGACAGAAACTATCCCACTCCTGCGCGAGATGGAGCGTACCGTTTCGCTGATCGCGGAAGTCTTTGCCGGTACCCAGGCGCTGGCCTCTTTTACGCCCTCTGCGCCCGCAGAGCCGCGGAAGAGCCTCTTCCTTCCCGACGCTTTCTCCAATCCGGACCACCTGCGCTTCGGACTGAAAGGCGGCCTCGCGGCGATCCTCTGCTACATCACCTATAACCTGGTCGACTGGCCCGGACTCAGCACTGCGATGGCTACCTGCCTGCTCACGGCCCTGACCACCATCGGCGCATCCCGACAGAAGCAGGTTCTGCGTTTCGGCGGTGCGGTGGTGGGTGGTGTGATCCTTGGAATGGGCGCGCAAATCTTCATCCTGCCGGCGATCGACTCCATCACTGGCTTCACGCTCTTGTTCGTCGCAGTGACGATTCTTGCAGCCTGGTTCGCTACCTCCGGACCGCGCCTTTCCTACTTCGGCGTCCAGATTGCTGTCGCCTTTTACCTCATCAACCTCCAGGAGTTCAAGTTCCAGACCTCCCTGGCCGCGGCACGGGACCGCACCGCCGGCGTCATGCTCGGCCTCTTTGCCATGTGGCTGGTTTTCGATCAGCTGTGGGGTGCTCCCGCCGTCGTCGCCATGCAGCGCACCTTCATCGCAACCCTCCGCCTGCTGGCGCAGCTCATGCGAGAACCTCGCTCTTCGGATCTCCGCGTCGCGATTGAACGCAGCTACGCCCTGCGCGAAACCATCAATACAAACTTCGAAACCCTGCGACAGCAGGCAGACGGCGTTGTGCTGGAGTTTGGCTCCTCGCGCGGCCGCGACCTCGCTCTGCGTGCGCAGCTTCTCGATTGGCAGCGGGAGCTGCGCTCAGTCTTCGTGGCACGCGTCACCCTGCTGAAATATCGCCTGCGTCTTTCCGGGTTTGAATTGCCGGAGCCGGTCGAGGCCGCTCAGCACCAGTTCGACGACACCATCGCTGCCATGCTCGAAAACATGGCTGACCGGCTGGAAGGAAAGACCGGCCAGCCTGTGACGATCCCCGAATCTCCGTTGGCCCACCTCGAAACAGTCGTGCAGGATTGTTGTCCGGCGGAAGGACCGTTCAGCGCACACCTGCGAACATTCCTTCCTCTTTCGCGGCGCATCGATGGGTTCACGCGTTCCCTGAATCAGGAGATCAGCAGCCAGTCCGCTGCTCTTCTGCGCCTCGATCCAGCCGGCGCCGAAAGCCCATAGGCATGTGCAGCTATTTGTCGAGCGAGAACTGCCATTCCACGATCTTCTTCAGCTGATCGTAGGGCACAGCCATCATCGGCACCGCGCGCCCATCGATGAAGAGGGTCGGCGTCTCCGCCACATTCAGCTCCTGCGCCAGATGAATCGCGGAGTCGACGGTTGCCTTCGCGGCCGGTGTGTTCACGCAGGCAGCCACCTTATCGGCATCGGCGCCAGCGCCGGTGGCCGCGTTCCTCAATGCCTGATCGGCGCCCTGGCCGTTCAGGTCATTCTGCGCAGCAAACACAGAGTCGGCATATTTAAAGAAGGCCGTGCTGCCGCCCTGCTGTGCGACGCAGGTTCCCCAGGCAGCGGCTTTGTACGCGGCAGGGTGAATGTTGACCAGGGGGAAAGTCTCAAAGACGTAGTGCGCCTGGGGAAAATCCTGAATCAGCTTCTCGGCGATAGGTTCGGCCTCTTTACAGTGCGGACACTGGAAATCCGCGAACTCCACCAGCTCAAACTGCTTCGGCGCCGCGCCGCGCGATGGGCCGTCGGCCTGCTGCTGCAGCAGCCGATTGTTTTCCGTGTAGGGGTGGGCACCAAAATCGAGAATCGATTCCTGCGAGATGAGGTGCTTGCCGTCAGGCGTGACGAAGAAGGTCAGGTTGGCAATCTGCTGCGGGTTCTGCTTTTCCGCCACCAGCACCACCACTTTGCTGACTCCAGGAGCCGCCGTCTTCTGTATGGCGAACACTTCCCAAACCCGATTCGCGTCGTAGCCCCACGAGGTATGCAGAAAGCCCTCGACATCTTCTTTGGTCGGCGCGGCGGCGGTGAAATTGGCCTGCTGCACCGGGGGAAACTGCGGCTCGCCCGGCGTGGCCGGAGCAGCCTGCGGAGCCTGGGGCGCGGGAGCAGATGGCTGGCTGGCCTGAGCGAAACAGGAGGCCGAGATGGCGAACGCCACCACTGCGCAAAAAACGGCACGAAGCTGCATAAGATCCTTTCGGAGCATGTTCCTTTTATACCTGGACTTTGGCGGCAATCGGGAATCTTCTTCCCATACCGAAGGCTTTGGGCGTGACCTTGAGCACCGGCGCGGCCTGCTGGCGTTTGTACTCGCTGCGCTCCACCATCTTCACGACAGCCCGCACAGTGTCGAGATCGAGGCCGCGATCGGCAGCAATCGCCTCGGGTGTCTCATAGCGCTCCACATAAGCTTCGAGGACCGGATCGAGCACCTCATACGGCAGCAGTGTGTCGGTATCCTTCTGCCCAGGCCGCAGCTCGGCAGAGGGCGGCTTTTCGAGGATGGCCCGAGGGATCACTTCCCTTTCCATATTCAGTCGCCGGCAGAGATCGTAGACCCGCGTCTTGAAGACATCGCCAATCACCGCCAGAGCGCCCACCATGTCGCCATACAGCGTGCAGTAGCCGGTGGACATCTCGCTTTTGTTTCCCGTGGTCAGAACCAGCGCGTTGAACTTATTGGAGAAGGCCATCAGCAGCGATCCGCGAATGCGCGACTGAATGTTCTCCTCCGTAATGTCCGGCTGTCGTCCCGCGAAGATCGGAGCCAGCGCATGATTGAATCCGGAAAAGACCTCGTCGATAGGAATCACTTCATAGCGAACGCCGAGATTTTCGGCGAGGTGACGGCTGTCGTCGATCGAGCCCTGCGAAGAGTAGGGGCTGGGCATTCCCAGGGTGGTCACGTTCTCGGGCCCCAGAGCACGCGCAGCAATGGCGGTAACCAGAGCGGAATCGATGCCGCCGGACAGCGCGATGACAGCTTTCGAAAACCCGCATTTGTGCACGTAATCGCGGGTGCCGAGCGTCAGGGCCTCAAGCATGGCCTGGTCCTCGTCGCCGGGCTGCTCGCGCAGATCGCCGGAAAGGCCTGCGCTGTCCACATCGGCGAAGATCAGGTCTTCTTCAAAACTCCTGGCCTGGGCAATCACCTTGCCGTCGGGTCCGATAACAAGGCTGGAGCCATCGAAGATCAGACTATCGTTGCCACCGACCTGGTTGACCATTGCCACCGGGACGCGATTGCGCGTGGCAATGGCCGACAGCATCTCGCAGCGCAGCGCGCGCTTGTCCCGCCACCACGGCGAGGCCGAAATATTGAGCACCAGCCCCGCTCCCTGGCGCATGAGTTCATCCACCGGGTCAACGGAGTAGAGACGATTTTCCCAGAAGCTTTTGTCGTTCCAGGCGTCTTCACAAATGGTGAGGGCGACCGGATTGCCATCCAGATGGCATACCCGCTGCCGCGCAGCCGGAGCAAAGTAGCGCTGCTCGTCGAAAACGTCGTAATACGGCAGCAGCATCTTCGACTGCACGAACTCCACGTGGCCGTGGCGCAGCAGCGCCGCCGAATTCATGACGTGCTTCCCTGCTCCGTGCTCGGCGGCTGTGACATAACCGGTAATGATGGCGATGGAGTCGCGCGCGGTGGCGCGGGCAATCTCGCAGACGGCCTCGCCGCAACGGGCCACGAAGGATGGCTTCTCCAGCAGATCGGCGGGTGGATAACCACACACCGCCAGTTCAGGAAAGATCACCAGATCGGCGCCGCCCTGCCGCGCCCGGCAGGCGAACTCAACAATTTTCGCGGTATTGCCGCTGAAATCGCCGACGGTCGGGTCAATCTGGGCGAGCGCGATTCTCACATTTTCAGTTTAACAACCTGCCTCGTTTCGACAGGCGCAACCGCACCTTACACCGTTGGCAGGACCAGCTCATCCAGTTCGAAGAACTGCCGCAGAACTTCATCCTGGCTTTTCTTCATCTCGTCCATCGTGCCGAAAAACTCGGCTTTGCCCTGATGCAGAAACAGAACCCGGTCGGCCAGACGCTCGGCGAAACGCATGTCGTGAGTGACGACGATGCTGGTCAGATGCAGCTGGTTCTGCAGCTTCTGAATGAGATTGCCGAGCAGGCGCGCGATCAGCGGGTCAACCATCGTCGTCGGCTCGTCGTAAAGAATCGCCTGCGGCTCGGCGGCCAGCGCGCGCGCGATCGCTACAGACCGCTTCATCCCTGTCGACAGGTCGGAGGGCAGCAGGTCAATCATGTCCGCCACGCCCACCATCTCCAGCAGGCCGCGCACGATCTGCTGAATCTGATCCTCAGCCAGACCCCGCCCTTCCCGCAGGGGAAACGCAACATTCTCCCCGACCGAAAGAGAATCAAACAGCGCGCCGTTCTGGAAGACCATGGTCACTTTGCGGCGGACCGTCTGCATCTGCTCTTCGTTGAAGTTGGTGATGTCTTCGCCGGCGACAAAGATGCGGCCCGCGTCCGGCTTGAGAAATCCCATGATCTGCTGCAGTGAGACCGATTTCCCCACACCCGAGCGGCCCAGGATGCAGAGCGTCTCGCCGGGCATGACGTGAAAGTTGATGTCGTTGAGCACCTGCAGGCTGCCGAAAGACTTCGATACGTGTTCGAAGGCAATATAGGGCTGGCGCCCGTTTTGGCCGTTCGATTCGGGGATGACTTCGACTGGGACTTCCGGGGAAATGGCCACGGTGCGCTCGCTGCCCTCGTTTTTTCCTCAGCGTAGGTTGCGGTGCTGATCCTCAGCTTATTGGATTGCAGGCGTTCCCACCAGTTGCATGGATCGCAATTTCCAGATCCGCCGGCGCGTTCAGATTACGAAACCAGTGGCGCAGCGCAGGCTCCCCTGGCCAGACCCCGGGAAGCAGGGCCGATGCAACCGACTCCACCTGAAAAACGTCCATGGATTCGCCGAGAGAGGCGGCGGCTGCGCAAAGAGCCGCCATTACTTTGTAGTGGCCGGACTCAAGAGCCTGGCGCAGGCCGGCGGCCAGGGACCGATGATAGATGGCGCACAGCGGCTGCATTCGCCCCCCGCACGAAGGAATCGTGGCGATCGCACCCGAATTTTCAGCGCGCGCCATCATCCACTGAAGGAATGACCGCGGCAGGTCCGGCAGGTCCACAGGAAGAAAAAGGTTGAGGTCAGATTCCGTGATCGACAATGCCGCCTCGATACCGCCTAATGGACCACAGCCGGGGATGCGATCGGGAACCACAGGAGCAAAGCCAGCCAGATCGGACCGGCAGCCGCAGATTCGCGGATCGAGATCGAGTGCGCGCAACGTTTCGATCGCGTGGGTGATCAGGGGCTTCCCCCGGAAGAGCAGCATGGCCTTATCGCGGCCCATGCGCCTGCTTTGTCCTCCGGCCAGGATGAATCCGTCCACGGGGCCACTATAACGCATCAAACGCGCCCGGGTAGCAGGTTGCTGATGCAGGAATGAAGAGAGTTCAGAGATCAGGGCAGAGAATCTGCCTGACAGAAAGGCCATTCACGACGCTGCCGTGCCCGCGCAAAGTAGAGAATGCTTCCCACCACCGCGACAGCGACCGCATAGAGAAACTCACGGCGCGCACCCGGCCGCGATATCAGGATAAAGAGAAATCCCGCCAGCGCCAGCAGCGGCGGCAGCGGGTACAGCCACATGCGAAAGGGCCGAGGCATCTGCGGTCGCTGGATCCGCAGCAGGATCACGCCGACCTGCTGCAGCAGGTATTGCAGCACAATCCGGATCACCACCAGCGCGGCGATGACCTGCGCCAGGCGGAAGAAACAAAACACCATGGCTACCCCGCCCAGCGCCAGCAGGGCGACGTCCGGGAAATGCCGCCGGGGATGCAGATGCGCGAATACGCGGAAGAAATTCCCATCCAGTGCCGCAGCGTACGGCACGCGCGAATACCCCATGAGCAGGGCGAAAACCGAAGAGAATGCCGCCCACATGATCAGACACGCAATAACGACTGCCGCCTGCGGCCCCAGAGTGCGCGCGACCATATCCGCTACCGCCGTCCTCCCCATCTCCTTCGCCGGTATAACGCCCAGCACGCTGATGTTCATCGCGATGTAGAGCACGGCGACGGCTGCAATCGAGATCAGCACGGCGCGCGGGATCGACTTGCCGGGAGAGCGGATCTCTCCGCCCAGGAAACAAACGTTGTAGTAGCCCCAGTAGTCGTAGGTGGCGATCAGCGTTGCCGATCCCAGCCCCGCGAAAAATGCCGGCGTCATGGACAGCGCATGCGGCGTCATTCGTAACAGAGCTGGATGCAAATGGCTGAAGCCCGCGACGAGCACGATGGCCATCGCCAACATCACCCCCGCCCACAGCACCCAGGCCACGCGCAGGATCGCGCGCATGTCCCGATAGAGCATGCCCACAATGGCCGCGCAGGCCGCAGCCGCGAGCAGATTGGTCCAGTGAATTCCGCTGGGCCACGCGGCGAAGACCGGCGTCCCCAGCCGGGGAAAAAGCACCGATGCGAACTCGGCGAATCCTATGCAGCCGGAGGCCATGGAGAGCGGCGCGCTGAATCCCAGCTGAAAAATGTAAAGAAACGAGACGAAGCGGCCAGCGCCTTCACGGCCATAAATTTCGCGCAGAAAGGCGTAGGAGCCTCCGGCCTCCGGCATAGCCGCACCCAGTTCCGCCCATACCAGCCCGTCACAACAGGCAATGAACGCGCCCAGCAGCCATCCCAGCAGCGCCTGCGATCCACCCATCGCCGCTACGATCAGGGGCAGGGTAATGAACGGGCCCACGCCGATCATGTACATCATGTTCAGCGAGACGGCATTCGCCAGCCCAATGCGGCGCTCCAGATGCGGAGCCGCTTCCGCACCCGCCCCTGGATCGCTGGTGGCTTCCGCCGGCTCTGCTGGGTCCCGTGCCATGTGTTGCCTTTGTATCAGATCGCTGCACGATACACTGGCATTTCATACTCATGAATTCAGGCACTTCCTTGCTCACACGCAGGCTTCGTTCCGGATGGACGCCGATTCTCGCGGCCCTTCTCAGCGGCGCTCTGGTCGCCACCGCCAGCGCACAGGTTGTGCCCTGGCGCACGCAGATCGCTGCATCTCCCGATGCGCAAACGCTGCCCGAAGATCGCGGGGCAGACGGGCTGGCGCAAACCCTGCGCAAGCTCGACACCTGGGCCAGCCTGCTGTTCATCGTGGCCCATCCCGACGACGAGGATGGCGGCATGCTGGCTCTGGAATCGCGCGGAGCGGGCGCGCGCACCGCCATCCTGACCCTCACCCGCGGCGAAGGCGGACAGAACGCCATGTCCAGCGAGAGCTACGATGCGCTGGGGCTCATCCGCACCAACGAGCTGCTCCTCGCCGATCAGTACTCCGGAACCGAGCAGTATTTCGGCACCGTCGCCGACTACGGCTTTTCGAAGACCATCGATGAAGCCCACCACCAGTGGGGCCGGGAGCGCGTCCTCTGCGACGTGGTGCGCGTCGTGCGCATGGACCGTCCCCTGGTGACCGCCTCCACCTTCACCGGCAACATCTCCGACGGACACGGCCATCATCAGGTTTCCGGCGAGATGAACCAGGAAGCCTTCAAAGCGGCCGGCGATCCCAATGTTTGTCCGGATCAAATCACTGCCGGCCTGCGCCCCTGGTCGCCCCTGAAGGTCTATGCCCGTGTGCCCTTCTTCCCAGCCAGCAACAAGGGCATCTTCGACTACGCCACCAACAAGTGGTCCCCGGTCCGCTTCTACGATTACGTCACGAAGCAATGGATCAACAGCTTCCCATCGACGACGCTCGAGATTCCCGAGGGAACATGGGATCCACTGCTGGGTGAGTCCTACATCCAGATCTCGCGGACCGGATGGAGCCAACAAAAATCGCAGAATGGCGGTGGAACCCGGCCGCTTTCCGGGCCTTTCAGTGTCGCCTATCATCGCTACGGATCGGAGGTCTCAGTTCCCGACCAGGAAGATTCCTTCTTCCAGGGAATTGATACTTCACTTGTCGGCATGGCTTCTCTGGTGCACTCCGGCGACACGAAGTTCCTCACCGCGGGACTCAAGGAAATTCAGCAGCACGTCAACGTAGCTCTCTACAGCGATCTGCCCGCCCATGCCGAGAAAATTGCTCCCGAGCTGGCAGCCGGATACAAATCGACGCAGCAGCTCATCGAAGCCGTACAGGCGAGTCCGCTCTCGGCCGACGACAAGGCGAACCTCGCGCACGAGCTGAACATCAAGCTTGCGCAGTTCAACACCGCGCTGGCCGAGGCGCTTGGCCTGCAGGTGAACGCATTGGTGATGCCGCGCACCGCTACTGGCGCCAATCCCCTGCCACCCGGGGTTCCTGACGAAACTCCGACGACAGTAACACCGGGATCCGAGGTGGACGTGCGCGTCCACGTCACGGCGGCATCGCCCTGGGCCCACGCAGTCGACGGTCTCGAACTCGCGCGCACCTGGCTGGAAAACAACGACCGTCATCCCTGGCAGATCACACGCATCGGCGCACCGGGCCTCGATGACCCGGGCAGCAACTCCGGCGACGCCATTTTCCGCGTCTACGTTCCGCACGACGCCGCGCTCACACGCCCTTATTTCACCAGGCCCACAACCGAGCAGCCTTATTACGACATCAGCGATCCACGCTGGATCGACCTGCCCTTTGCTCCCTATCCTCTGGCTGGCTGGGCAGAGTTCCGCTATATGGGCGTACCCATCCGCGTTGGCCAGGTCGTGCAGACCGTCCATCGCGTTCACGGCATGGGAGGTGTCTATCAGCCGGTGGCTGTCGTGCCGCAGCTTTCAGTGAACCTGCCCGCCCAGGCGGGAGTCGTGCCCCTCGGAACGGCGACGGTTCCCTTCCCGGTCACCGTCAGCAATCAGCAGCAATCCGGTGCCGACGGCACGCTGCATCTGGAGCTGCCCTCCGGCTGGACCGCTGAGCCCGCCTCCATGCCGTTCCACCTCACAGCCGGAACCAGTCAGGACTTCCGCTTCGTCCTGCATCCTGGTCAGCTCACCGGAACCAGCTACAACATCAGCGCCGTCGCGCAGAGCGGCAACGACCGCTTCAGCGAGGGATTCTCCACCGTCGGCTATCCCGGCCTGCGACCCTATTACCTCTATCGCCCGGCAACCTATAAGCTGCGCGCTGTGGATGTGAAGGTTCCCGCCGGGCTCCGTGTCGGCTACATCATGGGAACGGGAGACGATGTTCCCGCAACTCTGGAAGAGATCGGAGTCCAGCCAGAGTTGCTCACGCCGGACGACCTCGCCACAGGCGATCTCTCCCGCTTCGACGCGATCGTCGTCGGCATTCGCGCCTCCTCTGCGCGGCCTGACATGATGGCGGCAGAGCCGCGGCTAATGGACTACGTGCGCAGCGGAGGAACGCTGCTCATGCAGTATCAAAGCACCGCTTTCCCCGCTCCGTATCCCCTCAGCCTGGGCAGAAATCCGGAAAAAGTGGTGAACGAGAGTGATCCGGTAACCCTGCTCGATCCCAACAATGGTCTGTTCACCTGGCCGAACCGGGTCACTTCCGCCGACTTCGATGGCTGGATCGAGGAGCGGGGCCATTCTTTCCTCGAGACATGGTCTTCGCAATACACGCCGCTGACCGAGACCCACGATCCTGGGCAGGATCCCCAGCGCGGCGGTCTGCTGTATGCCCGCTACGGCAAGGGGATCTACATCTATATGGCCTACGCTGCGTACAGGCAGCTTCCGGAAGCCGTTCCCGGGGCCTACCGGCTGCTGGCCAATCTGATCAGCGCAGGAAAGAACCCTTCCCTGCCGTCGGCGAGCAGCCGGTAGCCTCGACTTGTAATCGTGGTTGTGACGGAATCTGCCCGTCACAGCCACCGGTTCGGCCCTCCAAAAGCCAAAATTCCCACCGATTGTCGTCTTTTGCTCGTTGATTCTGCGGGGTTTTTCCGAACATTTACCGCACGTTCTCTGAATATTCACAGAGCCCTGTGAGCATGCCTATTGGGTAGTTGGGCCGGTGGGAAGTGGGCAGATGCAACGTGCCGCTTCGCCCCTCCGCCATGGCTCCCGCCCGCTCGTAGTTCCCCCGACTGAATTCATCGCTCATGTACTTCCAACCTGAGAGAGGCTCAATGACCAATCATCTGAAGGCGCTCGCCACCGCGGCGCTGGCCATGGCTGTCGCCACCGGCTACGCGCAGACGACGGCCAGCCCTGCCGCCACCCCAGCCCGGAGAGTGCATCACCGCAAGCCAGTGGTGAAAAAGCCCTCCGTCGAGTCGCAGATTAACGACCTGCGGCAGGAAATGGATAGCCAGCGCGGCCAGATCGATACCCTGAAACAACAGCTTGCCGATCGTGACGCGCAGCTGCAGCAGGCGCAGCAGGCTGCCCAGCAGGCCCAGGCCGCGGCTCAGGCAGCGCAGCAGGCCGCTAACGAGCAACAGCAGACGCTCTCGGCTAACACCCAGGCTGTTTCGACCCTGCAGAGCTCGGTCAGCGATCTCAAGGCCAGCAGCAGCTCCTTCGTCAGCAGCGTGCAAAAGCAGCAGACGGAGATGAAGAACGCCATCGAGACCCCGGACGTCCTCCACTTTAAAGGCATCACCCTCTCGCCAACCGGCAGCTTCATCGCGGCAGAAACGGCGTGGCGCCAGGGAGCCACGGGCGGCGGCCTGAACACTCCCTTCACCAGTGTTCCGCTGGCCAACTCCGATGACGCGCAACTCAGCGAATTTCAGGGCTCCGGCCGTCAGTCGCGTCTTGCGCTGCGGGCAACGGGCACCCTGCCGGCCATGACGCTGACCGGCTACTACGAAATGGACTGGCTCGGCGCCGGCATCACCTCCAACAACAACCAGTCCAACAGCTACGTCCTGCGTCAGCGCCAGTTGTGGGCCGACGCTCGGATGAACAGCGGCTGGGACTTCTCAGGAGGTCAGGGCTGGTCGCTGGCAACCGAAACGACCCAGGGCCTGACCCGCGGTACGGAAATCCTGCCGGCAAGCATCGATCCTCAGTACGAAGCGGGCTTCGTATGGACCCGCCAGTACAGCTTCCGGGTCTCCAAAGACTTCGGCAATAAGTTCTGGATCGGCGCCTCGGCGGAAAATGCCGAAACCCTGAACCCGGCCGGCAGCAGCCTGCCCACCAACCTTCTCATCGGCTCCGCCGGCGCCGGCGGAGGCCTCTACAACGCCACAGCGAATTACTCCTTCAACTACAGCCCTGACTTCGTCGCCAAGCTTGCCTGGGAACCGGGTTGGGGCCACTGGGAACTCTTCGGCATCGAGCGCAATTTCCGCGATCGTGTTTATCCCAATGAAGTCTGCACCACCTCGGCGAGCGGCACCACCAGTTGCACCGGCTCCAACGGCGCGTACAACGATAAAATTCCCGGAGCAGGCATCGGCGGAGGCTTCCGCGTTCCTCTGGCAAATAAGAGGGTCACCGTCGGACTCAAGGGCCTTTATGGCAAGGGTATGGGCCGTTATGGCTCCTCCACCATTGCCGACGTGACCATCCGCCCGGATGGCGAACTCGACCCGCTCAAAGCCTTCTCCGCTCTCAGTACCCTCGAGCTCAATCCCACCTCTCGCCTTTCGCTCTATCTCAATTACGGCGGCGATTACGTCTACCGCGACTACTGGGGCAAGGAAGGCTATGGTTCTCCGCTGACCAATATGTCGGGGTGCCATGCCGAGCCGACTCCCACGACAGCGGCAGCCGGTGCCTATGGCGGCGGCGGCACGGGATTCGATCCTTCCACTCCTTCCAACTGCGGCAACCAGAACAAGGATGTCCAGGAGTTCACGGCAGGAGAGTGGTACTACTTCTATCGCGGCCCGCGGGGCGGCCTGCGCTTCGGTCTGCAGTACAGCCGCTTCCAGCGCGACCTCTGGTCGGGTGCGGGTGGCACCACCAACATCGGCGGCGGCGGTCAGGGCATCGACAACATGTTCTGGACCTCGTTCCGCTACTACCTGCCGTAGCTTCAGACCGGCACAAAAAAAGGACCCGCTACGGCGGGTCCTTTCTATTTTGCAAGAAGAAACTTGCTGCTCCCGACGTCGATCAGCCGACCGGCTGCTCCTCCTCGACCACCGGGCCATGCGTGGCCGCAGTGGGAGCCTGCGCTGCCGGTGCATCGCCGATGCGCTCGGAGTAGTGGCATTCAATCGCGTTCTGCAGATCCTCCGCCGTTTGCCCTTTGCGCGGACGCCGCCGCGGCATCATCTCGCGATTGTTGGGGCAGACCAGATACAAACCGCCATCGACAGCCCGCTCCACTACATACGGCGAACCGCACTGCGGGCACTTCTTTGCGACCGGCTTCAGGTTCGAAGTGAAGTCGCACTTCGGATAGCGCGTGCATCCCCAGAAGACATTCCCGGTACGCGCCTTGCGCTCGGCAACATCGCCTTCACCGCACTTCGGACACTTGAGTCCCTCGATGAGGTTCTGTTTGATGTACTTGCATTTTGGATAGCCCGAGCAGGAGACAAACTCGCCGTAGGTTCCCGAGCGCAATACCAGCTGCTTGCCGCACTGCGGGCACTTCTCATCGAGCGGGACAGCCGGCTTCTGCTGCTGCTTCTGGCTCAGCCGGCGAATCGTTTTGCAGGGCGGATCTTCGTTGTAGCCGGGGCACGCCATGTAGGCGCCAAAGGGACCGCGCCGCAGAACCATCACCCGCCCGCAGTTCTCGCAGTACTCTTCTGCCGGCGCGCCATTCTGCGCATCGCCGGACTGCAGCTCAGGCTTCGCCGCGTAGTTCTCTTTGGTGAATCCGCAGCTCACTTGTTCGACAGTGACCTTGCGCCCCGCGCCGATCGCGCTCTCAATGCCAGCCTTCAGCTCTGCTTTGTTGTTGGCCTCGGCGACCGTGCTGGACTCGTCCTCTTCTGTGACCTTTACCAGCACCGGATACTTCAACTTCGCTTCCACTTTGGCGATGACCTTCTTCGGCTCCTTCTTCCACGCCGAAGCAGAGACAAGAACCGGCTTCTCTTTACCGTAAGCACTGCACGCATAGAACGAACCGAATTTGCCCCACTTCAGGACCAGAGGCGAACCGCACAGATCGCACTTTTCCTGCGTGGCCTGCTCCATGCGCTTGATGTTGGCCATGTGCTTCTCGGCGTGCTTCAGCTCTTCCTCGAAGTGGCCGTAGAAACCCTTCAGCAGATCGGTCCAGCGCTCCTTCCCTTCCTCGATCTCGTCGAGCTCCTCTTCGAGCTTCGCCGTGTACTGCGTGTCGAAGATGTAGGGGAAATTCGCGACCAGCAGATCTGTAACAACCGTCCCGATCTCCGTCGGGAAGAATCGCCCGCCGCGCCCCGTCGGCGGAACCTTGGTTACGTATTCGCGATCCTGAATGGTGGTGATGATCGAAGCATAGGTGGACGGCCGTCCGATCCCGCGCTCTTCCAGCTCCTTCACCAGCGAAGCTTCGTTATAACGTGGCGGCGGTTCGGTGAAGTGCTGCTCGGGAATCGTCCGATTCAACCGCAGTGCCTGGCCGTCATTCACGGCCGGCAGTGTCTTCAGCGACTCCTCATCTTCATCCGCGCCTTCCGTGGCTTCGTGATACACCTTCAGAAAGCCGTCGAACTTCAGCACCGATCCCGAAGAGCGGAAGTCATACGAGCGATCCGCCCGAGCCTCGATGTTCACTGTCGTCTGATCGTAGACGGCCGGAAGCATCTGCGAAGCAACGAACCGCTGCCAGATCAGCTTGTACATCCGATACTGTTCGTCGCTCAGGAAGCGGCGAATCTCATCCGGATGCAGTTCGGGATTAGTAGGCCGGATCGCTTCGTGAGCATCCTGCGCATCGTTCTTGGAACGATAAACGTTCGCCTGCGCGGGCAGATACTGCGAGCCCAGCTTCTGGCCGATGAAGCCGCGCACCGCCGTGATCGCTTCGGGCGAAACGCGCGTCGAATCGGTACGCATGTAGGTGATGAGGCCTACTGAGCCTTCAGGCCCCAGCTCCACACCTTCATAAAGACGTTGCGCCACACCCATCGTGCGCTTCACGCTGAATCCAAGCTGACGCGAGGCATCCTGCTGTAGCTTGCTGGTCGTAAAGGGCGGAGCAGGACTTCTGCGGCGCTCCTTCCGCTCCACACTTCGCACGCTCCAGCGCGCCTTGCCCACTGCGGCGAGAATCGCATCCGCGGTCTTCTGATCCGGAACGGCCGGCGCGCTCACCGTCGCCACTTCGGCTTTCACTCCATCGATTCCGATGAAGCGCGCGATGAACTCCTGCCCATCCGGCACGGGAGCCACCGCGGCATCGATGGTCCAGTATTCGACCGATTTGAATTCCTGAATCTGCCGTTCGCGCTCTACGATCAGCCGCACGGCCACGGTTTGCACGCGCCCCGCGGAAAGCCCGCGGCGAACCTTGTCCCACAGCAGCGGAGAAATCTGATAGCCCACAATGCGGTCGAGAACGCGCCGCGTCTGCTGCGCATCGACGAGGTTTTCATCGACATCCCGCGCATGTTCGAAGGCCTGCAGCACTGCCTTGCGCGTAATCTCGTTAAAGGTAACGCGGTGAATCCTGCGCTTGTCTTTGACCGCAGGCAGCAGCTGCATCGAGAGGTGCGCCGCGATGGCCTCACCTTCGCGATCGGGATCAGGCGCCAGATACACAGCGTCGGCTTTCTCAGCCAGCTTGCGCAGGTGTTTCACCACCTTCTCTTTGTCAGGGGTCACGATCAGCGTCGGCTCAAAAGTCCTGTGCCTGAGCTCCACACCGATTTCCCTCTTCGGCAAATCCATGATGTGGCCGAAGGAGGCTTCCACCTGAAAATCTTTGCCCAAATATTTGTTGATCGTCTTCGCTTTCGCGGGGGACTCGACGATGACCAGCGATTTACTCATCTTTACCCTTAATCAGGCTGTGGCCTGCATTGTGCAGGTCGGCCAACCCACTCTTTCCTGCGCGGACTTTCTTTCCGGAAGCTACCACGTCCCGGCGCTTTCAATCTACAGGCCGACAGCTAACCGGCATATGCGATGTGAAGCTGACCACACATAAATAGACGACGCGCGGCCTTCTTCAGAAGCTCCTGACGTAGTTGCGGCCTGGAAGTTGCCGTATACGGCCCGCCAGCTCCAGTTCAAAGAGCGCCGTGAAAACCTCCGAAGAACTCATCTCCGGCTCGAGCTTCTCGAGAATTTCATCCATCTGCAGCGCTTCATCGTGACGAAGCACGCTGAAGACACGCGCCTCGGACGGCGGGAGCGGCGATTCCTCGAATAACGATGCCTCAGATGGGCCCTGGGATGCAAATTGCTCGCTCTGCTCGAGCTGAACGCGGATATCCGTGGGCAGTTCCTCCCACACATCCTCCCAGCAGGCGGTGAGCTTCGCGCCTTGTTTAATCAGCAGGTTAGGCCCCCACGCGTTCTTCGTCGTCACGTTGCCGGGCACGGCGAAGACCTCGCGCCCCTGCTCCAGCGCGCAGCGTGCGGTCACTCGCGTGCCGCTGTACTCAGCCGCTTCGACCACCAGCACTCCCACGCTCATGCCACTAAGGATGCGGTTGCGCTTGGGAAAGTTCTGCGGCGCTGGAAAAGTACCCAGCGGCAGTTCGGAAATAATCGTTCCGCCACCGGCGATAATCTGCTCCGCCAGAGACTTGTTCTCCTTCGGATAAATGACGTCGATCCCGGTTCCCCAAACGGCGATAGTGGGACGCTTCGCAGCAATCGCACCCTTGTGCGCGGCCGTATCAATGCCCCGAGCCATTCCGCTCAGAATCGTGATGCCGTGCAGAGCGAGATCGCGCGACAGCATCTCCGCCATTCCGCTGCCGTAAGGGCTGGGGTGCCGCGTGCCCACCACCGCGATGGATGGGCGCGAGAGCAGTGCGGGATCGCCGCGCACCCACAGCAATGCGGGAGGGTCGAAGATCTGGCGCAATCGATCCGGATACTGCTCGTCATGGTACGTGAGCAGCGTTGCGCCGGTACCGTTGAGCTTCTCCAGTTCCTGGTCGGCAGCGTGCGCGGCTTCGCCCGAGGCAATGAACTGCGCGGACTGCGCCGGAAGCTGCAATCCCTCCAGTTCCGTCAGCGGCAGATGCAGTACCCGCGTCGCACTTCCGCAGCATTCGACGCTATGCAGAAGACGCCGCGGACCAACCCCCGGCGTGAGCGCCAGCGCAAGCCATGCATGCCGCTCTGCGAAATCAGAGTTGCGCGTGGTCGGCTCAGCGGACGCAGATGCGGTCATCGCGGCCGAAATTCTCCGCGCGCGTCCGATCGCGATATTGAGCGCCGATCCATACGCTTTGCCCGGAGATTACGTTCCGCTCCTGCGCGGGTCAAGCAAAACCAGGCACTTCGAGGTTACGGAAGCTACCCAGCTACACTGGAGAGTGAACCTGTCTGCTGCCGAACGCCTGCGCATTTCTGCCATTCACTTTCTCAATCCTGCTCCTCTGATGTGGAGCTTCGAACATGAGCCGGACCGTTCACGGCTGCTGGGACGATATACGCTCACCTCCGATACACCATCGGAGTGCGCCGCGAAGCTGTCCTCCGGAGAGGCTGACATCGGGCTCATCCCCGCCGCCGCTTATAACGAATCGCTGGCCGTGATCCCCGGCTGTGCGATCGCCTCGCGCGACCGTGTGCGCTCCCTCATTCTCGTTGTGCGCCATCCTGATGGAATCGCAGGCATACGCAGGGTCGCACTCGATACTTCCTCGCGCACGACGGCTACCTACACGCGCATCCTGTTTTCGCGTTTCTGGAAGTCGAATCCTGAATACACGGATCACCCCCCGGACCTCGAAGCCATGCTGCAGGTCGCAGACGCAGCGCTGCTCATCGGCGACCCCGCTCTCTTCGCGCTCGAAGATCGTGAGGCGCGTGAGCGCCGCACCGGCGAGCGTCTCCTCTATCTCGACCTCGCGCATGAATGGCACACGCTCACCGGCACCGTCTGGGTCTCAGCCTTCTGGGCTGTGCGTCCTGAAGCGTTGACCGCATCTGTGACTTCATCCTCACAGGTCGTCGAGGATTTTCAGCATTCGCGCGATGCCGGCCTGAGCCACATCGAGGACCTGGCCTGTGAATGGTCCCGCCGCATTGCCGTTCCGCGTGAAACCATCCGCACCTATTTGTCCGAGAACATCTGGTATCTGCTCGATGAGTTCTGCCTTGGTGGACTCGAGCTCTTTTATAGGTATGGAGTGGAATGCGGAGCGCTGTCCGCCGTTCCGGCACTGCAGTTTCTCTGAATTTCAAATTCCGGCCGACTTCCGCCGCCTAACCTGCGTCCAAGCAAGGGTGTACTTTGCAGCGAAAACGGCAGCGAAGGGTCATCGTCATCTGGTTCCCGGGTGGCTTCTTCATTTCGGTGTGGCCGGCGTCTTTGGCGTGGCGCTGCTGGACGCCTCGCCCATTCCCCTGCCCGTTCCCGGCAGCACCGACATTCTGATCCTGATTCTCGGTGCCAATGGAGAGTGGCCGTGGCTGCTCGCACTGGCGGGCGTGGCCGGCAGCGTCATCGGCGGCATCCTGACCTGGGGCACCGGAAAAAAGGGCGGCGAAGCCATGCTCGACCGCTACGTGAAGCAACGGCTGCGCAGTCGAATCGCCCGCTGGATGAAAGGTCACGGCATACGCAGTGTCCTGCTGGCCGCTCTGCTGCCGCCGCCTATTCCTCTGCTGCCGTTTCTCCTCGCTGCCGGAGCCCTCGGTGTCACACGCAGGCAGCTGATCATTGCGCTCACCATCGCGCGCAGCGTCCGCTATGGCGCGGAAGCCGCTCTCGCCATGGTCTATGGCCACTCCATCCTGCGCTTCACGCACCACTACCTGGCTGGCTGGTCCAATGTGATTCTCTATTCATTCCTCGGACTGCTCGCCGCGGCGATTATCTTCGGCGTCTGGAAATACAAACACGACGCGCACCACAGCGAGAGTGCTGATCGCGAAGCAAAAGTCCGTGCAGCATGATCCAAATAGTTCCCCGTTTATCCTGATCCCGTGCCTGCCATCGCTTACTTCGAGTGCTCGCGCTGTGAACAGCGCATCTCCCCCGAAGGCCCGCAGACCCTCTGCCCCGCCTGCTCCGGGCCGCTCTACGTCCGCTACGACCTCCAGGAACTGAAGGACAGAGCTACTCGGCCACCCTGCGCTGCCGATCCCTCCATGTGGCGCTATGCGAACGTGCTGCCTTCCGCTGATCCCATCACCCTCGGCGAGGGCTGGACGCCGCTGCTCCCAAGCCGCCGCTATCCCGGCCTGCTGATCAAGGACGAAGCCCGCAACCCCACCGGGAGCTTCGAAGCACGGGGCATGTCGATGGCGGTGACCATGGCCCGGCACTATGGGCTGGGAAAGCTTGCCTTGGCCTCGACCGCCAACGCTGGCAGTGCGCTGGCCGCCTACGCAGCCGCTGCGGGCATCGAGGCCCACGTCTTCCTGCCTCGAGATGTACCGGCCGTCAACCACTTCGAAGCCGAGGCGCATGGCGCACACGTGACCCTGACCGATGGGTCGGCCGACGGCGCGCGCATGATCGCCAGGGGCCGCGAGCGTGAAGGCTGGTTCGACCTCTCCGCCGACCCCTTTCGGATCGAGGGCAGCAAGACCATGGCCTACGAAATGATCGAGCAGCTGGGATGGCGCTGCCCCGACGCTGTCCTCTTTCCCGCGTCAGAAGAGCTCGGAATGATCGGCATGTGGAAAGCTTTCGACGAAATGGAGCAGCTGGACTGGGTTTCCGGTTCCCGCCCGAAGATGATCGCCGTACAGCTCGGCGCCAAACCTCAGAGCGACTCGCTCATTCTCGAAATCGTCCACCAATCCGGCGGAACCATCATTGACATTCCCAACGAACAGATCCTGGCCTCGCTGCCGGACTGGGCCAAACAAGAAGGCCTCCTGCTCTCCCCCGAAGGAGCCGCAGCCACCGCTGCCTACGACCAGCTGATCGCCGCCGGCTTCCTGAAGCTCAATGACCGCGTCGTGGTCTTCAACCCCAGCTCCGCCCTCAAACACACCGCAGCCATCGCCGAAGCCCTGAACCTCATCCCCTCAGCCGCCAAGAAATACCCCCAGCGCACTCCGGTCGGCGGAATCATCACGCCGCAGTAGCCTCGCCACAAATTCACAATCCCTGCTGACACCATGCTGTCAGCAGCCCTCTCCTATGCTGCCTTTCGTAGTGATCTTTCACCGAAAGGACAGCACCCATGCCCACCGCCGAGCAGACCGTCACCTCCACCATCGTCTGGTTTGAGATTCCCGCCACGGACTTTCCCCGCGCCATCCGCTTTTACGAGACCATCCTGGGCAGCCCCATGCACCACGAGGATGCCTGGCCGAACCTGGCCATCTTCCCCTATCAGCGTCCGGGCGTCTCGGGCGCCATCGCATACGGCGACGGCTTCCGCCCCTCCGCGGACGGTGTGGTGATCTACCTCAATTGCGAAGGCAAATTCGATCAGGTGCTCAGCCGGGTTGAGGCCGCGGGCGGCAGCATCGTCGAGCCGAAGAATCACCTGCCCAGTGTCGGCTGGGTCGCGCAGATTCGCGACTCGGAGGGGAATCGCATCGGCCTGCACTCCGCTCAGTAGAATGGCGGGTATGCGCCGCGCCGACCGCCTCTTCCGCATTGTTCAGTTGTTGCGCGGCGGCCGCCTTCAAACATCACGCAGTCTGGCGGAAAAGCTGCAGGTCTCGCATCGCACCATCTATCGTGATGTGCAGGATCTGCAGCTCTCCGGCGTGCCCATTACCGGCGAAGCCGGCGTTGGCTACACGCTTCGCCGCGACTTCGATATCCCCCCGCTTATGTTTGACCGCGAAGAGATCGCCGCCCTGGTCCTCGGAGCTCGTATGGTCGAGGCCTGGGGAGGCATGCAGCTCACCGAGGCCGCCAATCGCGCGCTCCGAAAAATTGAGGCTGTCCTGCCCGCCACTTTGCGGGAGAACATCGACGATGTCCTGCTCTACGCACCCGGCTTTCGCGCTCCCGCCGAGGTGCGCCGCAAGCTCGATTCGCTGCACGCGGCAGCCCAGCAGCGTCGCATCGTGCTGCTCGCCTATTGTCGCGAAGATGGTCAGCCCAGTGTTCGCCGGGTCCATCCCCTGGCGCTTTATTTCTGGGGCGGGGTCTGGACCCTGACCGCGTGGTGCGAACTCCGCACCGACTTCCGCAGCTTTCGCGTGGATCGGGTAGAGCACGCCGACGTTCTCGACGAGATTTTCACGCCTACAGCCGGGCAGACTCTGGCGGACTTTCTGAAGCGGGTACGTTCGCAGATGGCCTCGGGGGAAGCCACTAGCACTGACGTTAAGCCAATAGTTTAGTATCCGTTAGCCGCCAAATATTCAAGCGTCAATTCAAAGGTTGGTGGCTGCCGCTCCTGCCGTTCCAGCGCCAGCTTGATCATGACGTCGGCCTCGATGTTCACCGGATCGCCGGGCTGCAGAATCCGCAGATTTGTGACCAGGCGGGTATGGGGCAGAACTGCGACCTCGGCGACTTCTCCGTCCCAGGCCGCGATGGTCAGGCTGATGCCCTCAATGGCGATCGACCCTTTATGCACCATGTATTTCCTGGTTTCCTCCGGAATCCGCACCCGCAGCCACCAGTCAGTCAGGCTGGGATCCGCGGATGGGTTCACCGGATCGAAGGAAAGCAGTGTGCCGCAGCCATCGACATGACCCTGAACGATATGCCCCCCCAGAGGAGTGCCAGCCGGAGTGGGCAGTTCCAGGTTCACGATTGAGCCCGGCTTGAGCAGCCCCATAGAGGTGCGGGACAGCGTCTCCGCCGCCAGATCCGCATAAAACACCGGAGGCGCAAATTCCAGCGCGGTGAGGCAGGTGCCGCTCACCGCGATGCTGTCCCCGATGCGGAGGCGGTCCACAAAAGCCGGAGCAGTAATGCCGATGCGAGTCGTTCCATTGCGCAGCTCGCGGCTGGCGACGGTTCCGGTCGATTCGATGATTCCCGTGAACATGGTTTTAGCTTATCGTGTACCTGTTTGCCGGCGGCCGGGGCTCCTGTGGTCAGTTCCACGGATCCCGTAAATAAGCATCGATCCGCACATCATTTCCAACGCAGCGAATGGAAGGCGCCGCCACAAACGGGGGCGGCGGAGCCGTATCCTGCAGCAAAGGCACGCCGTGCGGACCGAGAAACACAGGCGCATAGAAGAGCGTGAGCTTATCGACATAGCTACCGCTGAGCGCGGAGCTGTTCAGCTGGCCACCCGCCTCCAGCATGGCGGAGAGAATTTTCATCTCGCCGAGCCGCTCGAAGACGTGCGCCAGGGAAACTCCGCCATGGCGGCCGACTTCGATTCTTCCCGGGACCCGTGCGGTGCCACTCGCCGAGTCTGCCGGCTCGAGCCGCTCCACGCGCACCCCCATCGCCTCCAGCGCCTGCTGCTTTTGAGTAGGAGAAACGGTGCAGAAGATCAGTACATCCTCCTGCGCGGTGCGGACCAGTTTGGCATCCAGAGGTATGCGCAGCGCCGAGTCGAGAATGATGCGCAGCAGCCGCCGTCGCCGTGGCAGACCTGAACGGTCGGTGAGCTGCGGATCATCCTGCAGCACAGTGTTGATGCCGGTAATCACCGAGTCGACGCTGTGGCGCATGCGCTGCACCTGGGCACGGGAGTCTTCTCCGGTGAGATAGACCGGCGCGCCGCGGGGCGCAGTCCCCGGCGCAGGCGCGATGCGGCCATCGAGGGAGACGGCGGCTTTCAGGTTCACAAACGGCAGCCCGGTGCGGATGTGACGGGCAAAGCCGTCGTTCAGCGCGCGCGCTTCGTTCTGCAAAACTCCGTTGACAACCGCAATCCTGTGCTGGCGGAGCTCCGCCATCCCCTGCCCGTTCACTGCCGGATTGGGATCGCCGGTGGCCACCACCACCCGTGCTACTCCGGCGTTGATGAGCGCTCGCGAGCATGGACCGGTGCGGCCTGTATGGCAGCAGGGCTCAAGCGTCACGTACGCGGTCGCACCCCGCGCGGCTTCGCCCGCGTTCTTCAGTGCTGCGACTTCGGCGTGATCCAGCTTGTCATACTCATGAAAGCCGGCGCCGACCAGAGCACCGTCTTGGACCAGCACGCAGCCCACAGCCGGGTTAGGGGAGGCAAGACCGGCGGATTGACGTGCCAAATCCAACGCCTGCTGCATCCAGCGTTCGTCGGAGGGGAGGATTTCGTTCTCGATCAGGTTCATTCAACCTACAAACAACCGGAAACTCACGACTCCAGCAGCGAGCTGGCAAAGGCCGCGCTGTCGAAGGGCAACAAGTCGTCCAAAGCCTCGCCGACTCCGACAAAGCGGACCGGCAGCTTCATCTCACGGGCAATGGCCACCGCAATCCCGCCCTTGGCCGTGCCGTCCAGTTTCGTAAGCACGATGCCCGTTACTCCCGCGGATTCAGTGAACAGCCGCGCCTGCTGCAACCCGTTCTGCCCGGTCGTGGCATCGAGCACCAGCAGCACTTCGTGGGGTGCTTCAGGAACGATCCGCTGCGCGATCCGCCGCATCTTGTCCAGCTCGGCCATCAGACCCGTCTTGGTGTGCAGCCGCCCAGCGGTATCCACAATCACCATGTCGATCTGCCGCGCCTTGGCCGCGGTTAGAGCATCGAACAATACCGCCGAAGGATCGCCGCCCTGCTTCGTCCGAATCATCTCCACGCCGCTGCGCTGTCCCCAGACTGCAAGCTGCTCAATGGCCGCAGCGCGAAAGGTATCCGCCGCGCACAGCAGCGCGCTCTTGCCCTGGGCGCGATAAAACGCGGCCAGCTTGCCGCTGGTGGTCGTCTTGCCGGTTCCGTTCACGCCCACCATCATGATGACTTCCGGAGGTGAACTGACGGCGGCAGCCGGCCGGGCGTTTTCGTCGAGGATCGCCTGAATCTGCTCCTTCAGAAGGTCCTTCAACTCGGCGCCATCGCGAATCTGCTGCCGCTTCGCACGCTCCCGCAGGTTATTCGTGATCTCAGCCGCGGTACCCACCCCGATATCCGAAGCGATCAGGCTCATCTCCAGCTCTTCCAGCGCCGTCTCATCGACGGTACGGGTCATCGCCAGCACGCTGTCGATGCGCTCTTCCAGGTTCTCGCGGGTGCGCGAGACAGCCTGGCGCATGCGATCGAATATGTTTTTCTTTTCCGGTTCCTGCTGCTCTTTCAGGCTGCCAAATAATGTCTGAATCATGAGAAAAAGACCTCACCGCATCTGATTCCGAGTGTAGCAATCGGATGCTGCCCGGGCGTCAGACGACTCTCACGCCATCTCCGGTACCGGCCTTCTCATGCGGAACATAACGGGCACGCGGACGTCCTTTACCTCGAGCACGCCGCCGCGCACCAGGGTCGTGAGCGCCGCAACCACCGTCGCGTCGTATCGCTTACCCGCCAGCCTGCCCAGAATCTCCAGAACGTAGTCAGGATTCATCGCTGCCTGGTAAGGCCGATGCGTGGTCATCGCGTCAAAGGAATCGGCAACGGAGATGATTCTCGGCATCAGTGGAATCTCGTCTCCCTTGAGGCCGTACGGATACCCCATGCCGTCCAGCGACTCGTGATGCAGCTCGACACCGGGAATCAGGTCGTGCAGCATGCCAATCGGCCGCAGAATCGCCGCGCCCTTTACGGTATGCGCCTTGACGATCTCAAACTCCTCCGGCGACAGCGGCGTTTCCTTCAGCGCAACGTGATCTTCAACTCCCAAAATGCCGATATCGTGCAGCAGCGCCGCCAGACGAATCCGCTCCACCTGCTCTTCCGGCAGGCCCATGTCGCGCGCAATGGCTTCGGCATACTGCGCGACGCGTTCCGAATGCCCCCGCAGATAGGCGACCCGCTCGTCCACCGCCTTCGCCATCATGCGGATCAGACCGGTGAGCGCCTCGTAGCTGCGCCGCGCCTCTTCGCGCTTCTCGTGAGCGCGATCGTCCAGCGCCACCAGAGCACGCTGCCATGCCAGTACGACTTCCTCGAGCAGCCGATCCGGCAGGTCCCCGGCGGTTTCAGTACCGCCGACAGGCAAACCGCGGTCCATGGCGCGGATGAGCTGATGCAGACGCCGCTCGTAGGTCAGGCTCCAGAGCACCGCGGCCAGTGAACTGCCAAAGATCCCAGCCACCAGGCCGGCTGACTGCCCGGCGCCGGGCGAACCTGTAATGCGCAGTACCGCTACCGTGGTCGCGACAGCCACTGCAGAGACAGCGCCGCAGACCGCCAAAAACCGGGCAAACACACTCCGGGCCACTCGCGCGCTCTCGGGCGAAAGAGTCTTCCGGGATTGAGAGCGGGGGGAGTCCCGCATTTCTACTCTCCTTGTCTTACGGAGAGGCCGCAAGGCCTGTCTGCAGCATTTCGACTGGCAATTCGGTGCAAAGTTGGGTGCTGCCTGGCCATTCCGCGCTCTCAAAATCGGGGAGCTTCCTGGCCCTGCAATCAACCGGCTAAACACCCAGGTTGAAACGCTATGCCAGCAGTCTACGAACTCTGGCTGTGAAATGCTTTCACCCGAACGTGTTAGCTGTGGAGCCGGAAGCGGGGTGGGGGTATCGGCCTGGTTACTGGGGTACCGTCAAAGAAATTCCCCGGTCGAAAAGATCCCCTAAGCTCTTCCCTGGTTTGTGCTTAGGCCTGCTCGTCCCGGCCCGGCCGCTGCATCAGTTCTTCGATCGCCTGCTGCGGCGCCTTACCGCGGGTCAGAATGGCGTCCATCTGCTCGGTAATCGGCATTTCCACCCTGTGCTGTCTGGCCAGGCCCAGCGCCGCGGAGGTCGTCCGCACGCCCTCCGCCACCCTGCCTTCCAAACCCGCCAGGATCTCCTCAATCCCCAGGCCGCGCCCCAGTTCCATGCCGACTGTCCGGTTCCTCGAGAGCGACCCGGTGCAGGTCAGGACCAGATCCCCCACTCCGGAGAGCCCCGCCAGCGTTTCCCGGCGTCCGCCACAGGCAATCGCAAGACGGGTAATCTCGGCAATCCCGCGGGTGATCAGCGCAGCGTTGCTGTTGTAGCCCAGCTCCAGTCCCGCCGCGATCCCGGCAGCAATGGCGATGACATTTTTCAGCGACCCTCCCAGCTCAACCCCCACCACATCGTCATTGGTATAGAGGCGCAGAGATTTGCTGGAGAATTCACGCTGCACGCGCGCGGCCAGTTCCGCGTCGGCGGAGGCAATGGTGATCGCCGTGGGAGCACCCGCGGCGACCTCCTGTGCAAACGATGGCCCGCTGAGCACGCCGCACGGGAGCGCCAGCCCTCGCGCTGCGAGAACTTCCGCAATGACCTGGCTCATGCGCAGGCAGGTGTCGTCTTCGATGCCCTTAGTCGCGCTGACCAGCAGCTGACCCTCGCGCAAATGCGGAGCAAACTGCTGGTACGAGGCACGCACGAACTGCGACGGCGTAACGCTGACGACAATCTCCGCGCCTTCCAGCGCTTCGCCGGCATTCGCTGTCACCGCAATGGATTCCGGCAGCATGAAGCCGGGCAGAAACGCCGTGTTCTCGCGCCGCTCGCGCATGGTCGCCGCTACATCTTTCGCATAGGACCAGAGCGCGGTCTGATGGCCGCCGCGACGAGAAAGGCTGATCGCAAGGGCGGTGCCCCAGGCCCCACTACCCATCACAGCGATACGGCTCATGCAGCCCGGGTCCTCGCTTTGCCGAAGCGGTACTCCGTCCCGCTGAGCAGACGGGCAATGTTCTGATGATGCTTGGCAATGACAATCAGCGGAACCAGGAATATAACCGCCGTGGTGAAAGCCGTCCGCGGCGAATGCGGGAAGAACAAGGCGAAGATCGGGAATCCGATGGCGGCGAGGATCGACCCCAGCGATACATAACGCGACAGCGCAAACACCACCACAAAGACGCCCAGACTCGCCAGTGCCGCCCACGACGCCAGCGCCACAAACACGCCGAAGGCCGTCGCCACTCCCTTGCCGCCTTTGAAGCCCAGCCAGACCGTGTAGATGTGCCCGAGGATCGCGCAAAGCGCCGCCAGAGCCACCGTGTTTTGCGTGACCGCTGGATCCGCGCCCATCCGTGCCGCGATCCAGCCGCAGAGCAGAACGGCGCAGTATCCCTTCAGGACATCGAGCAGAAAGGTAACAGCACCCAGCCCTTTGGAGCCGGAGCGAATCACATTCGTCGCGCCGATGTTGCCGCTGCCCTTCTCTCGGATATCTTCTTTGCGGAAAAACCGAACCAGCAAAAAACCAAATGGAATCGAGCCGAAGAGGTACGCCACCACGGCAGCGATCAGGTAAAGAACAAGGGGCATTGCGTTACGAGTCTAACAGTTACCGGCGCTTCACTTCATCGCCCGCCGGCCTGCGGCCATTCACCGAACCAAAAACGATACACACCGTGTCGATGCTCAGAAGGCTGCTGCGCTGTCCTCGCATCTGCCACCGTCCTGCTCCGGGACTAATCGATCTCGACCGCCGGATAGGCTTCGATGTACTCCTCGCCGCCGCAGCCTGAGTAGGTGACGGTACGCGCAGTGAAATCGACGTCGTAGCGGACGACTCCCGCGTTCCAGCTCGATTCCAGAAACTCGGGAAAGGTGCCTTCCCCGGCCTGATCGATTCGCAGCGCTCTGATCAGAGCCTCTCGGTTGAAGCCGGGTACATCCGCAGCGCCGGAAATCAACGGAGCTTCCTGCACCACGACCGGCCCCTGCTCGGTCAGGAAAAGGCTTTGACAGGCGGGCAGGGACCAGATATTCCGAGTCACACCCGCCTGCCGCAGAGCCTCGGCAAGATAGGGGAATCCTCCCACTTTCGGGCGGACCGCCGCCGCTCTCTGCATCGCTGTCCTGAGGTTGTCGATCGCCTTGCTCATGGAGTTTTCTCCTTGTCGGGTTCAGGGACTGCCGCCTGTTCATTCCATCGGAACATCGCGGATGTCATGAATTTTTGCCAGTTTGCCGAGCAGATTCCGAAGAGCCTGTCTCTCGGCGGGTTCGAGGGGAGCGAAAAACTTCTCATCGTTGCGATCGGCGATCTCCGCCAGCTGAGGGAGTATGCGCCGCCCCGCCGATGTCAATGAAACCAGTTGTGCGCGATTATCTTCGGGACTGTTCCGGCTCCTCACCCAGTCCTTTGCCTGCAGCTTGTCAATGACTTTAGAGATTGCTCCGCGGGTCATTGCCAGCGCTTCGGCCAGCTCCCCCGGCGTTGCCTGTCCCCGGTCGTGGAGCTGACGCAGCAGAACCCATTCGGCGATGGATGTGTGCCTGGCATGCAGTGAGCGGGCGAAGTTGCCGGAGACAACGTTGGACACCCGCCGGAGCCAGTAACCCAGATGCGTCTCGAGGTCCGGAACAGAGCGTTGTCTTCCGCTCATAGTTTCCATGGACACTATTATTGTTTCCACGGAAACTAATGTCAAGACATTTCTGCCGTGCGCTTACCGGGAATTTCGCGCGCAAACCCGGCCGAAACGAATTCCTGTTTGGTGACGCTTTTTCGCTTCTCACTCGCCGGCGCGCGATGTGCTCACTGCACCGGCTTCGCAGTCCCATTCCGCAGGGCCTGGTCGATGATGCTCCGCACCTGCCGGCTCGCCTCCTCCGCAATCCGCCCCTGCTCCGCACCCAGACGACCCTGCTGTTCCCCAAGCTTTCCCTGCTCTTCGCCAAGCTTGCCCTGCTGTGCGCCCAGTTCCCCCTGCTTCGCGCCGGCCTCGCCCTGCAAATCGCCGAGTTTGCCCTCGAGGTCGGCCAGCTTCTCCTGGATACTCCCGAGTTCATCCTGGGTCAGGGTTTTGCCCTGTGCCGCCTGCAGTTTCGCCAGCGCCGCTTTGATCTCCGCCATCTTCGCGGACAGGTCAGGCACCGTGGCGCTCGCCTGCTCCTGCCGCCTGCCCAGCTCTTCCTGCTGCCGGCCCAACTGCTCCTGCTTGCGGCCTAACTCTTCCTGCTGCCGGCCCAGGTCCTCCATCGGCTTGTACATCGCCTCAATCCGGGCCAGCGTTGCCGGGTCGTCGATGATGTAGGACTTGCCGTTATGCGAGAACCACAGGAACGGTCCCTTCGTCATGCTGCGCGCCTTGTCGATTTGCGCGCGAACATCGCCCTCCCAGTTGCCGGAGAAGTTGAAGTTATCTTCGCCGGGTCCGCGCACCACGGCCCACGAATCGCCGTCATCGGAGATTTGATAAGCGAATCCGTTGATGCGCCTTCCGTCCCGAACAATTCGGGATCCGCTCTCCGGTCCCTCCAGGCTGATCACGTGATCGCCGCTCACCATCGTCATCGAATTTGCCGGCGCGGGCGGTACAGGCGCAACGACCGGAGCCGCGGGAGCCACCACATCGCCCGGCGCCGGCGGCATCGGAGGCACAGCGGCCGGCGCTGGACCGACATCGGGTACCGCCTGAGGCGCAGCTTGCGGAGCGGGAGCCGGGTCAGGCGCGACGACCGGAGCTTGATCCGTTTCAATTACGGGCTCATCGGCAGGAGCCGTGGTCTGCGGAGCCCCGTCTTTTGGCGCGGTGGCGGGCGCCGGCGCAGACTGTGGTGCCGGCTTGGATGCGGTATCGGGCCCCGTCACCGGCGGCGTATTCTGCGCGACAACCCACGACTGAGCCGCCTGCGCCGCGGGTACGCGAATCAACGCGGTGGCCGCAAAGAGCGCGACCGGGACCAGCAGCAGAGCCAGCCTGGCGCGCCGCCGCCCCTCAGCAAACGCCCTGCGGAACAATCCCTCATTGAGCATCGCGTCAACCCGGCGCGAGAGATTGCCGGAGCGCGCCATCGCCACTCCTGGCAGCGTTCTGCGCGGCAGAGCTGCAAATTCAAGCACGATCTGTGCGTAATCGGTGCGGCTCCCTGCCACATCCATCCCCGCGCGATCGCTCATCGCTTCTCCCAGAACCGTGAGCGTGCGCCGCAGCCACCATCCCAGCGGGCTGAACCAGAACAGCGCCGTGTACAGGCCTGCCAGCAGTTGCAAATAGAAGTCGAATCCCCGCACATGCGCGCGCTCATGTGCCAGCACCATGCGCAGCTTGCGCGGCTCCCAATGTATGTAATCCGCGGGCAGAACAATCCCCGAACCGATCGTCACCGGCGAAGAAATCTTTGCGCTCGCCCGCACATTCGGCTCCGGAGCCACCAGCGGCGAGACCAGGACGGCCCGCGTCCAGAGCAGCACAGCAGCCATCAGGCCCCACAGCAGCCGCAGCAACAATGCGCCACTCACCACCAAATAGCTCATCGCAATCAGGCGCCCCGGCGAGGACCACTGCCGAGCGGGACGAGTCGCAGCGAATGGCTGCCGCAGCGAAGCCGCTGTGTCACTGGGGCGCGCCTCCTCTGCCGTCGGCGCGATGACGGTCTGCGCCGGAGCTGCGACCTTCTGCAACTCACGTGCCGGGTGGGAAACAGTGGCCACGGTCGGACCAGAAGCATGCGCAGCTGGCACGACCAGCTGGCGGGCAAAACGCGTCGGAATATCCCATCCCAAACCGCGCAGCCCCGCCGCTGCCGGCCAGCGCATGAGCAGAGGCATCGCGAGCGAAGCCAGCAGAACAAAGCTCCAGACAGCCTTCCGCGCGGGCACGTTGCGAATTCCGAGAAGACGCAGGCCCAGCCCTGCCACCGCCGCCAGCAACAGCGCCCGCAGCGCAGCCTCGATGATCGTCGCCGTCATGCTTTGTCTCCTTCCTGCTTTTTGGCCGCCGCAATGCGATGGGCCAGCCGCTCCAGTTCGGCCCGCCCCACCACCTTCGAATCCACCATCCCCACCAGCAGCTCCTCCACCGATCCCTCGCAGAACCAGTCGACGATGCGCTGCACAGCACGCGCTGCCACCTTCTGTGCCGACTGCGCGGGGCGATAGATGAACGTCCGGTTATCCACCGAGTGCGCGATGTAGCCCTTCTCTTCCAGCCGTCGCAACACGGTGCGGATGGTCGAATCCTTGAGGGGACGCTCCAGCTCCTCGCGAACCTGATCGGCCGTCGCCTCGCCCATCCTCCAGACAATACTGAGAATCCCGCGCTCCAGTTCCCCTAAATCTGCTGGATCATGCTGGGCGGGGTCGTGGTCGGGCCTGGTGTTACTCGTCATAATGTTACGTACTGTAACACACAGGAACCTACGACACGCAAGGCCGGATTCCAAAATTTTTGCGAAATATGAGGAACTTACATCAACCGGCGGCGTACCAGATCCAGCGCCTGCTGGCTGGCATAGAAGCGAATGCCATCGCGGTCTCCGGCAAAACGCTTCTCCACCCAGTCAATGCCCTCGGCATCGCTTACCGCCACGTGAACAAGCCCGACCGGCTTCTCTTCCGTCCCGCCGGCCGGTCCGGCAATGCCCGTGATCCCCAAACCGATCGTCGCGCCGCAGCGTTCACGAATCCCATCGGCCAGAGCCACCGCCACTTCCCTGCTGACCGCCCCATGCCGCTCGATCATCTGCGCATCCACTCCGGCCAGTTCCGTCTTCAGCCGATTGCTGTATACCACCGCACCACCGACAAAAGAACGCGAGCTGCCGCTGACTCCTGTGAGCCGCTCGGCTACCATACCGCCGGTGCAGCTTTCCGCCACCGCCAGCGTGGCTCCGCGCATTTCAAGGTAATAGAGAACGATCTGCGCCAGCGTTTCGCCCTGCGAAGAGTAAACGAACTCCTCCAGCTCCTCTTCGATCTTCCCGGCCAGCTCATCCACGCGCGCCTGAGCCAAATCCGCGATCGGTTTCGCGCAGGAGAGCCGCAGCTCAATATCGCCCAGATGCGCCAGGATGGTTGTGTCCACATCCTTATATTGCGTGTAGATCGGCGCAATCCGGTCGTCCGCCGCCGACTCGCCGATCATCGCCGCCTTCAGCACCCGTGTGGCGATGTGGCGCTTCGGCACAATCTCATCGAGCCGCGGCAGGCATTGCTCTTCAAACATCGCCTTCAGCTCATGCGGAGGCCCCGGCAGCAGCATCATCAGCTTGCGATGGGTGCCAAAGACGGTGTCGATCCACTGCCCCGGCGCGCTCCCCAGGGGATTGGGCAATATGGTGGCGCCTTCGATCACGTCGGCCTGCTTTTCGTTATTGCGCGTCATCGTCCAGCGCCGCGCCGCCGCGCGCTTATACAGGTGCGCAATGATGTCCGCATCGCGTTTGAGCCGCACCCCAAGCGCATCGGCCACGGCCTCCCGGGTCAGATCGTCCTCGGTGGGCCCGAGCCCGCCCGAGATCACCACAATGTCGACGCGCCCCAGTGCGTGATACACCGCATCGGCGAGGTGCCGCCGTTTGTCGCCGGCAATGGTCTTGAAGGCGACCGAAACGCCGAGGCCATTCAGCTTTTCCGTGAGATAGAGAGAATTCGTGTCCTGGCGGAACGGAGTCAGCATCTCTGACCCAACCGCGATGATTTCCGCGTTCATCGATGTCCTCGACTGGTCTTTGCTCTTCGCCCCTCACCGCCAGCCGCGGTCGAGGGCATCAGGCCAGCCGCCATCCCTCTACACCCAGGGCGACATGGTACACAGTGGTGCTGGTTGCCAGCAGCGCGCTGCCGCCCGGCACAAAGGTGAAACCTACGATGCCGTTTCCGGAGACCGCCAGCGAAGCCTCTCCCCGGGAATTGACCGCCACGATACCGCGCCGTCCGCGCAGCGAAGCTGCCACATAAACATTCCCTGCAATATCGACTCCTAATCCCTGCGGTCGACCGAGTCCGCGGTGCAGCACGTTGATGTCGCCGTCGCGATTGATGGCGTAGACCGCATCGTAACTGGATGTAGTCGGTCCCGTGACGTAGAGCGTTCCATCCGGACCGAAAGCCAGGTGGTATGCCGCCACGCTCGGTTCCAGCGTCGCGAAAACGAAAATCTGACGGTCCGGTGCGATTTTGAAGATGGTGCCGCTGCGGTCTCCTACGTAGAGGTTCTGATCCGCGTCGAAGGCCAGACCGCTGGCCACGCCCATGCCTTCCGCATAGACCGAAGAAGCGCCGCTGCGCGTAATCCGATAAACTTTGCCCTCGTGTCGCGAGGAGACGTAAAGATTCTCCTCGTAGTCAGCGGCAAGGCCGGTCGCGTTCATGATGCCGCGCGCGAACGGGCGCATCTCCCCATCGCGCTCGATCCGGAAAACGGAAACCGGCGTCTCCTGCCCCCGCTGCCCGGAGAAGGTAACGTAAATGTTGCCGGAGTGGTCGATGACCGGGCTGGCCACCGCATGCACGCCCGTGGCGACCATGGAGCCAACTCGCACTTCTACGGCATTGCTCTGCGTTCCGTTCTGCAGGATCCGCAGGCGTCCCGATTCCGCCTCGTCTGGCACACGCAGAGTAAGCCGGCCACCGCGGCTCAGCAAAACAGGCGCTGACATATCCCCCAGCATGGCCACCGGCCGCCGCCACTCCTGACCGCCCCATCGATTCGCCTCGCTCTGCGGGATCGCTACGGCGCCAAGGTTCGCACCACGGACTTCAACCTCGCCCCCTGGCAGCGCTGCCGTGGGCGAGATCGCGTCGATGCGGGGCGCTGTGCTCGGTTCGGATTTGAGAATTCGCACCATCTTTAACATTGGACCCGTTGCCCAAAAATGACTCGCCTTACCACCAGTGCCGCACCACCAACATCACGATCAGGGCATAGGCTCCGGCCGCAAGATCGTCCAGCATAATACCCGTACCGCCGGGCAGTTCTTCCAGTTGTCGTGCCGGCCACGGTTTCACAATATCGAAGACCCGGAACAGCACCAAACCCAGTACCGCATGGCGAAGCTCAACCGGCGCGGCGATCAGCGCCACCCATTGCCCCGCTACTTCATCGATGACCACCAACCCCGGATCGTCGCGCCCGCTCTCCCGCGCCACGATCGTACCTGCCGGAATCCCCACCACCGCAACGACCATCACACCGGCGACCGTCAGAACCGGAACAACCCATCCCGTGAGATGCGCTGCGCGCAGCCCAAAATACCAGATCGCCGCAGCGGCAAGCGAACCCCACGTTCCCGGCCCCGGCTTCAGCAACCCCGCGCCGCAGAAAGTCGCCACCAGCCAGGCCCACCGGGTCTTCGACAGCGCCGTATTCTTCCGCGTCCTCTCTCCGTCCTCGGCGAACGCCACGCCGAGATCATCTGCAACGGAGCCCCGCAGTTCAGTCCTGGTCTTCATGCTCCCCCTGCGGCCGCAGGTCCTCGCCCAATCCCTCGAGCACTTCCGGATCCAGAATCGGCGAAGAGATACGATAGCCGCCGCTCGCCCATTTGCCGAGATCGATCACGCGGCAGCGATCGCTGCAGAAGGGAAAATTCTCATCCCCCGCTGTCACCAACGCTTTGCAGGTGGGGCAGCGCAGAACCTTCTTCGCTGGGCTCATACTGCCACCTCAACTTCCTCAGGCTCGCCTTTCTCTCTTTGGGCTTCTTCCATCTCGCGCGCCGACTCGCTGATGACGCGCGCCACCAGGTCATAATCGTGCGCCTCCACCACCTCGCAGCGATAGAAGCGCCCCGGGGTCAGCGAATCGAAAGGACCAAAGTCATTCAGATAAACGGTCCCATCAATCTCCGGCGCATGGAACTGCGTTCTTCCTTCCCACAGCAGCGGTGTCTCTTCCGACTCGCCCTCCACCAGCACGTCGATCGTCCGTCCCACCCATTCGCGCTTTGCCTGGCGGCTGATTCCTTTCTGCAGCCTCATCAGTGCGCGCTGCCGCTGCTCGATCACCCGCTTCGGCACCTTCTTTGTCAGATCGAACGCACGCGAGCCCTCTTCATCCGAATAAGCGAAGACGCCCAGCCAGTCGAACTTTGCATCCACCACAAAATCGCACAGCGCCTCGAAGTCGGCATCCGTCTCGCCAGGAAATCCGACGATGAACGAGGTGCGAATCGCGATGCCCGGCACCGCCGCCCTGACCTTATTCAGCGTCCTGAGAAAAATCTCCGCCCCGCCGCCGCGCTTCATCGACTTCAACACCGGCGACGACGCATGCTGCAGCGGAACATCCAGATACTTGCAGATGTTCTCGTGTTTCGCGATCACTTCCAGTAACCGGCCGGTGATGCGGTTTGGATACGCATAGAGGAAGCGCAGCCACGTCAGCCCTTCGATCTGCGCCAGCCGATCCAGCAGCGTGGCCAGACCATCCTTCAAGCCCAGATCTTCGCCGTAGCAGGTGGTGTCCTGCCCAATCAGCGTGATCTCGCGCACGCCCTCCGCCACCAGCGCATCCGCTTCGGCGACGACTGACTCAAACCGCCGGGAGCGAAATTTCCCCCGCAGGTTCGGAATCACGCAGAAGCTGCAGGGATGATCGCAGCCTTCGGCAATCTTGATATACGCTGACGCGCTCTTCGTCGTGCGCAGCCGCGGCGTGGTGTGGTCATACAAATATTGCGGCAGCGCAGCCGTGGCCCCGTCCCACATTTCGCGCGAGAACCGTCCCTGCTCCTCCCGCCGATCGCCTTCGGCGCGGAAGGTTGCCGATTCGGGCTTGCTTTTGTGGGTACCCGCCAGCGACTCGCGCCCCGGACGCACCTCTGCATGGCTCGTTCCCGAAGCATGGTTGCTGAGAATCTGAAACGGCGACGTCAATGCAGGCGCAGGCGCCAGTCCAGCCGCCTCGAGGATCGACTCCAGCTCTCCCGTACCGATCACCGCATCGACTTCCGGGATGCTCTTCTGAATCTCCTCGCGGTAGCGTTCCACCAGGCAGCCGGCCACAATCAGCTTGCGCGCGGTTCCCGCCGTCTTGTGCCGCGCCATTTCAAGGATGGCGTCCACCGACTCCTGTTTCGCTTTATCGATGAACGAGCAGGTGTTCACCACCAGGATCTCGGCATCTCCGGCGTTCCCGGTCATCTCCGCGCCGGCCCGATCCAGCAGGCCCATCATCACTTCGCTGTCCACCAGGTTCTTGGGGCAGCCCAGCGAAACAAAACCGACCCGCGGCCGCGAACTCACAGGAGCTGGCGAGTCTTTGATTTCCACAAAATCTGTCACAAACTCTATTTTACCGGGATCGCCCTGGAACGGGTCTCATAAACCCACCGCCCCTGTGACACCACGTATGAGACCCGCCATCGAAGCGGGGCTCATGGAGTTCGCCGAAGCCGCTGCACCATTGATGAGACCAGTTCTAGACCCCGGACTCGGCGGTCTTTTCCGCAGTCCGCGAGTGCTATCATCACAAGTGTGCCGGGTCCTGCGCGACGCAATCCCGCCAACCCCGCCAGGTCCGGAAGGAAGCAACGGTAACGGGCCAGTGCGTGCGCAGCAGGTCACCCGGTGCACTAAGATTCCTCAAAGTCCCCTCAAAAACTTCCAGGTTTGAAAGGGCACGGCTTTTAAAGCTTGCGGAAAAAATTCGCTGCTTTGAAAGGGAACAGCTTTAGCTGTGCCGCAAGTCACAGAAAATAGCTTCGGCTTGAGCCGCTGAGGGGGGACTTTCCGCCCAAATCGACTTTTCCGTAGCCGGGTTTAGCCGTGCCATCTGCAATGATTTTTTGGCGGAATACAGATCCCAACCTGAGGGGACAGCGTGCGGCCCGGAGGTCCTGCCGATTCGCGCTCAGCTAAGCCTTCCGGGCTGGCACAGGCAGCTGATGATGACATCCAGTTCCGCACCGTCGAAGGCGTTGGCACAAAATATTTCCGGATGCATGTAGTGCGAATTGACCAGCGAGAGCGTTTCATTGATGAAGATCGACGGGTGAGCGAGAAGGCCCTGCCGTGTCATGTCTGTCGGCAATGTATCCATGTGGTACTGGCAAATGCCGCCCATCTGCGGATGTCTGCGGAAGAATTCCTCCAGCCGCCACTCGTATTCCAGAAGCCGGGAAAAGTCCTTCTGCGGTCCCATTTCCCAGGTCATATCGCCGGTTGCCCACAGGCCCGCATAGCCATCCGTTAATGCCTGCTGCAAGCCATCTTCCAGGGTCCGCATCATTCGGCCTATGTCAAAGCAGCCATCCACCAGATGCGACTGCTCCGACGACAACACCAGACTTCTCCGCTCCATCTCCTGCGTGACGTCGACGCCGGCGGCCGCCAGGTAGGACCGCATACCGGCAACCATCGGACGGGTGTTGAGGTAGAGGCAGCGGTAATTGTGCTCCAGTTTCTCGCGTGTCACCGCCGCCAGCGCCGGCAGTTGACGTGAAGGCGCTCCGTCGTAAATGAGACATTGGTGGCGGGGTACGGGTCCCATCGATGGTTGCATTATAGTAATGGCCTTTGCCGTGCCGCCAGAAGAATCGTCGGATTCGGTCTTCGCGGCTGGAGAAATGCCCCTTCCGCCGGCTGCGTTCTGCCATCTGCTTTTCTGCGACAATGGAGCTTCATCAGGAGAACCGGCTTGACCCTGTCTGTCCGCCCGCGTGTGTCCGCCAGTGCCAAAATCAGCGCCCTCGGAACATGGACGCCGCCCCGCCTGCTCACCAATGCCGATCTGGAGAAGATGGTCGACACCACGGATGAATGGATCACCAGCCGGGTGGGGATCCGCGAGCGCCACATCGTCGAGCCGGGTATGGCGACCAGCCACATGGCCACCGAGGCGGCAAAGCGTTGTCTCGCCAACCGCGGTATCGACGCCTCCGAGCTTGAAGTCATCATCGTCGCTACCGTAACGCCGGACATGCTCTTTCCGGCAACGGCCTGCCTCGTGCAGGATCGCCTCGGCGCAAAGGGTGCCTGGGGATTCGACCTTTCCGGCGCCTGCTCCGGGTTCGTCTACGCGCTCCAGGTAGGCTGCAAGCTGGTGGAGACCGGCGCGCACAGCAAAGTCATGGTGATTGGCGCCGACACCATGTCGTCGATCATCGACTACACCGACCGCGCCACCTGCGTTCTGTTCGGCGACGGCGCCGGTGCAGTCCTGATCGAGCCGGCAGCGGAAGGCGAATTCGGCATGATCGACTTCCATCACGAAATCGACGGCTCCGGCGGCTGTTCGCTCTACATGCCCGGCGGCGGCAGCCTGCATCCCTCCTCGCACGCAACCGTGGACAAGAAGATGCACTTCGTCCATCAGGACGGCCAGGCGGTTTACAAATTCGCGGTGCGCAAGATGGTCGAGGCCTCCGAATTAGTACTTAGCCGCAACGGAGTCACAGGTGCGGACCTCGCCTGCTTCATTCCCCACCAGGCGAACCGGCGCATTATCACCTCCAGCGCCGAACGTCTCGGTCTGCGCGACGAGCAGGTGATTATCAACATCGATCGCTTTGGCAACACCACCGCCGCCACCATTCCGCTGGCGACGCAGACCGCGATCGACGACGGCCGCCTGAAGAAGGGCGACGTCATCCTGATGGCCAGTGTTGGTGCAGGCTTCACCGTCGGCGCGGCCCTGCTGCGCTGGGAAATTTAACAGAACACAACAATCGGCTCTCGCGAGCCACCGTCGGGGTCCTCCACCACCTGGCCTCAGCGACCCGCAGAAAAGCCGAATGGCTCTGCCCGCCGTTGGCAGATGTGGAATTTAGTCGCGCAGCTCATATCGGCCCCGCCGCACAAAACTTCGGAGCAGTTCTCGGCGCCCCAAGGCCATCTCGCGCCAATTCCCTCGCCGGCTATCTACCTCGGAGACCATCGCATCGTAGAGTTCAAAGGTGACTCGATGCCCGATGCTTCTGTGCCGATGCGTTCCTTCGGCAAACACACCGACGTGAAACTTTCGGCTCTGGGACTCGGTGGACATCACCTGGGCCAGGCCGCGGATCTCAAAACCGCCAGGCAGATTGTCCATGCTGCCATCGATGGCGGCATCACCTTCTTCGACAATTGCTGGGAATACCATCGCGGTAAATCCGAACTGTGGATGGGCGAAGCGCTCAAAGGCAAGCGCGAGCAGGTCTTCCTCATGACCAAGGTCTGCACCCACGGGCGCGAGGGCATGATGGCCACGCAGATGCTCGAAGAGTCGCTGCGCCGCCTGAACACCGATCATCTCGACCTGTGGCAGCTCCACGGCGTTGCTTTTGAAAACGATCCCGCCCTCTTTCTCCGTCCCAACGGCGCGGCCGAGGCCATGCTCAAGGCCAAGCAGCAGGGCAAGGTGCGCTTCCTCGGATTCACCGGCCATAAGCGCCCTGAAATTCATCGCGCCATGCTCCAGCTCGATTTCCCCTGGGACTCCGTGCAGATGCCGCTGAACCCCTTCGACGCCAGCTTCCTCAGCTTCGAACAGGGCGTGCTGCCGGAACTCAACAGGCGCGGCATCGCGGCTCTCGGAATGAAGCCCATCAACGGCAACGGCGACCCTGTCAAGAGAGGCGCCATCACTGCGGAGCAAGCCCTGCGCTACGCGATGAGCCTGCCGGTCACAGTCACCATCACCGGCATGGAAACCATGGACCGCGTCCAGCAAAACCTGAAAATTGCCCGGGGCTTTCAGCCGCTCAGCGAAGCCGAGATGCAATCGATTCGCGAACAGTGCAAACAGCCTGCCGGCGACGGCCGCTATGAGCCTTACAAAACTTCGCTGAAGTTCGATAACCCTGAAGCGCGCCTGGCCCATAACTTCCCGCTCGACGAGCAGTCGATCGAGGTGAAGGAAATGCTGAAGGCAACGGAGAATACGGGCAAGCCCTTTCCCCAGGTTTCGGCATGAGCCAAAGCCCGGTAACCCGCAGAACATTCCTGAAATCGGCGGCGCTGGCTGGAGCGGGCACGGTCGGCATCCACAGTGCCGCCGCCCAGCCGGCCAATTCATCTGCCAATTCATTCAAGGGAGACGCCATGCAGCAGGCCCCGTCCTATACCGTTCCTCGCCGCCCCTTCGGCAAGACCGGCCTCGAAGTCTCGATCCTCGGCGTTGGCGGCTTTCACCTCGGCTCGGTCAAAGATCAGCAGGAGGCGAATGCGCTGGTCGGCCGCGCCCTCGATTGTGGTGTCAACTTCTTCGACAATGCCTGGGAATATCACGAAGGCCTCAGCGAAGAGCGCCTGGGCGCGGCGCTCAAAGGCAAGCGCGATCAGGCTATCGTGATGACCAAGGTTTGCACGCACGGTCGCGACAAAAGCGTGGCCATGCAGCAACTGGAACAGTCCCTGCGTCGCCTCGGCACCGATCACCTCGACGTCTGGCAGATTCACGAGGTCGTCTACTACAACGATCCCGATCTGATCTTCCGCCCCGATGGCGCCATCGAAGCCCTCGCGGCGGCGAAGCAGCAGGGCAAAGTGCGCTTCGTCGGATTCACCGGGCACAAAGATCCGGCGATCCACCTGAAGATGCTCACCCACGACTTCCCTTTCGACACCGTGCAGATGCCGCTGAACCCTCTGGATGCTCGCTTCCGCAGCTTTCAGCAATGCGTACTGCCCGAAGCTAACCGGCGCGGCATAGCGGTTCTCGGTATGAAGAGCCTGGGAGGCAGCGGCGAAATGGTCGTGCACGGCGTGCTCACGCCCGAAGAGGGTCTGCGCTACGCGATGAGTCTGCCGGTGGCAACCACCATCAGCGGGATGGATTCTCTGGAAGTGCTGGAGCAAAATCTCGCCATCGCTGCCAGCTTTAGGCCGATGAGCGAAGCCGAGCGCAAGGCACTCGAAGATCGCTGCACCGCGTGGTCAGCCGACGGCCGCTATGAGCTGTTTAAGACCACAGTGAAGTACGACGGCGATGTGGGCCGCGAGCAACACCAGTTTCCCACGCCCGAGAAGCTGCCAGCCTAGACGTTCACGCCGGACGCGCATCCGCCAGTCCCCAGTGCCGAAGGCGCATCTGCCTGGACGGCCAGTCCCCTGGACGGCGAGTCCTACTGAATCATCCCCGTGCCCATGCGGTCCAGCTCTTCTCGGACGCGCGTGAGCCCGTACACGCATTCCTCGAACTCCTCGGAGAGGCGCGCAAACAGCGGCGCTTCCATCTTGTATTCGAACAGATCGAACTGCGAGACGATGTAGTAGCTTTCCTTCCCGGCGCGCACCATCTCAACGAATCCCGATTCTCCGCTATGTCTCCAGAGCTGTGTCGACTCGGGATACATGCCGGTGGCAAACAGAGCGAAGTCGCCGATGTGACGGCGCGCTTCGCGTTCCACATCGAAAGACGACGCCGCACCGAAGACGGGGTCGGAGGCAGCAATCATTTCGCGCAGCGCTTTCACGGGCCTGCCCTCGGCGTCGTGAATACGGTACAGGTTTTCAGCGGCAGTAAACTCTGTCAGCAGATCTCCGACGTAGCTGGTCAGCTCGGAGTCGGTGATCCCGCTGTGAGTGGCATAGCAGCCCGCCACGACTTCGTGGAAGAGCTGCCGTAAAGGATGTTGTTCGGAAATCATGCTCCCTCCGCACTTCTTCACCCGTGCCGGTGGGAGCGAACTGTAGGGGCGCTTCTCCCGCTGCCGGCTGAAGAAGCTTTTTGCTGTATATGAGTCGGTATTCTGGGGCATTTGTTGCGCCATACAAGACTCAATTTGGATACCTGGCGTTGTTTTCTTAGCAGTCGCTGCCGCCAATTGCGAATTGTGCGCTGTAGCCTCGCGTTCACGTATTCACAGCCAGGATGGCCTATTCTCCTCGAAGGGAGGAGATCCATGCCCAGCCGGCACGAGCCATCGAAGCATCACCCCACGCACAAGCCCGCTCCGAAGAAGCCACAGCCATCGACGCCCGCCGCTGCCGGAGATCCGGTGTTCGCGCAGCCGACTCCTTCGCCCGATCCGACCGGGTTCAAAAATCCGGTCACCGATCAGAGCGAAAAAGAAGTCGACGCCGTTGAACCAGTCCCGCAACCCGCCGGCAATGCGGTCGAACCGGTCCTCACTCTGGAGCAGGTGTATGGCAGCCAGGGAGCAGCGATAACGCAGGCCATCACGGCCTCCGGGCAGATCGTCTTCCACTCTGTCGGCGACACCGGCAGCGTCGTCGGCCCCATGACCCAGGATCTGGTCTCCGACAAGATGGTGACCGACTTCAGTGAGGCGAACGCCGCCGATGTGCCGTCGTTCCTTTTTCACCTGGGAGACGTCGTCTACTACTTCGGAGAGGCGACCTACTACTACGATCAGTTTTACGAACCGTACCGCAATTATCCGGCCCCGATCATCGCGATCCCCGGCAACCATGACGGCGTGGTTTGGCCGAGTGAGAATGTGCCCTCGCTGGCAGCCTTTCTGGCCAATTTCTGTACCTCCGCGCCTGCGCCTTCGCCTGATGCCGGCGGTTTGCAGCGCACCACCATGATCCAGCCCGGCGTCTACTTCACCCTCGAGGCGCCTTTCGTGCGCATCCTCGGCCTCTACAGCAACGTGCTCGAGGACCCCGGTGTCATCTCCGACGAGAACGGAACCTACACCACTCTCGACCAACGGCAGATCGCGTTCCTGACCGCGGCCCTCAAGCGCGTGCAGACCGACAATTTCACCGGCGCAGTCATCATCGCGGTGCATCATCCGCCCTTCAGCGGCGGCTCAGTCCATGGAGGCAGTCCTGATATGCTCGCCGACATCGACAGCGCCTGCACCGCCGCCGGCGTCTGGCCGCACGCCGTCTTCTCCGGCCATGCGCACAACTATCAGCGCTTCACGCGCACAGTGAACGGCATAACCATTCCCTATCTGGTCGCCGGATGCGGCGGCCATTCCCCTCTCTCGAAGATGAGCGGGACCTACCGCACGCCATTCCCCATCGACAGCACCCTGACCCTCGAAAGCTACGACGATACGGATTACGGCTACATGCGCGTCGTCGTCAACGCACAGACGCTAACCATCGAATTTCATCCGCAGAGCGACGGCGGCACAACCAAAACGCCTGACGACGTGGTGACCGTGACTCTGGCCACGCACGCTGTCTCTTAAAATCAATGAGGGTTCTCATTGATGTCGTCATTCCAGGCGAGTCCGCCGCCAGCTGTCTTTCAGTTTGGGGCTGGTCAGCAACGAATCTGTTGTTGTACTCCCGATTCTGAGTTGCCCCGCGCCGAAGGCGCATTCGCCTGGACGGCAAGTCCCTATCGATATCCTTTGGTGCGGAAGCGCGACACAGCTACGTAAAACGTGTTCGCGTCCGTGCCAGGGTTATGCTCGCTGATGTTGGCGTTGGAGAGGTGCTGATAGCGGTAGCCGATCGATACGCTTTGCCGTTCCTTCCGGAAAATCTGGATGCCCGTCCCAAAGTCGATCGTGTACATCCACTGCGACCCTTCCGGCGAAAGCACCTGCTTGTCGAAATAGATGAACCCGCCGTCAGTGCTCAGGTACGGCTGCACATGCTTCGCCGGCAGGAAGTTTGTCTGAAAGCCCGCCGGGCTGATGCCGCTGCCGTAGGCGCGAATGCGCTGATCGAACCGTCCCGTCGGCTTGGGATTGATCCAGTCCAGCATCGCCAGCGCCGTCATCTCCGGAGCGTAGCGCAGCGTCCAGTACTGATGTGGGCTGATGAGGTACGTGTAGCGCACATCGATGGGCATATACTTCACGTCCGGAGCAAAGCCCCAGATGTGTCCGGTCATCAGGGAAAGGCCCCACCACGCGCCGAATTCATGTACGCCGCCAGGAGACGGCCAGATCGGCAGATAACGTTGGGAGACAGGCGGCCGCTGCACTCCAGGATCAGCAACTGCGCTGCTGCTTTCATTTTCAGCACTGGCCGCAGCCAGCGCATGGGCGGCATTCTCCGCAGCCTGTGCCGATTCCGAGGCATCGCCGCCGCCGGGCGTTTCCGCGCCCGCTGCGGGAACAACATCGGGATTCGCCTTGCCGACCAGATACTCGCCCGGAGGATCACTCCAGAACGAATTGGCCTTCACCACCCGCGTATCCCGGTACCACGGTGGACGAAAGCGCAGGATATTCGCCGTGGCCCGCGACGGACTCAGGAACTGATACACGGTTAACGCGAAGGGATTGCGGCTTTGATTTTCGAGATGCGTGATGACGTGTTGGTCCAGCGCATCCTCTGCCATGGTCCACAGCGCCCCGCCCACCGGCGTCGTCACCAACTCCACCCAGCCGGTCTCGTTACTCACAATTTTGCCGTCCGGAACCACATGATCGCCGTCGTGCCCAATGCCTTCTTCGCCCAGCGGACCGAATTTCCACTGGAAGCTGTAAGCAGTCGCGTAGGCGCCTGATCGAAGCATTAGCCGCCAATACGGCCATGTGTTCGACTGCACCACCGCCATGCTCTTCGGATCGTTCTGGATCCACAGATAATCGCTGATGGCGCCCATCATTGGGTGACCTACATAATCATCCAGAAACGGGTTGTAATCGTCCCAGCGGTTCCAGGACCAATCCTCCACGGAATTCACATAGCGGTTCCACCACTGGCCGTGCATGGTCTCGTACCGGTACCAGTAACCGGTGTAGAGATTGCCGGCATTCTGAAACCCATTAAAAACAGCGCTGGAAATGAAAAGCTGACGCCAGTGAACGTGGCACTGCCGCGCATTCGTCGGATTCAGAGCACAGTCTTCGGCCGAGGGCACCGGCGGCCTCTGGATGGCACTGTTGGAGGACGGCACAACCCCGGCGTCTATCGCCGAACTGGAAGCCTCAGGCGCATCGGGAAGGTCCAGCATCTGCTGGGCGCGCATTGGGGCAGCTGTTAGCCCCAGCAGCAACACACCCGCGAGTATCAGACAACGGCGGGCAAAAATCGGGGGAGAGGTCACAATGGCCATACTCAACGCTTTGGATGTCAATGCAGGATTAAGTGGAAGGCGGAAGCTGCAAAATCGAGCCGTGAGCAGAATCCCATTCGTGACCCGATCATGCCGGGCCGTTAACCGATTCGTCAAGTAGCCGCAGACCTTCCGGTCTGAAAGATAGCTCGCACGGAGCTGCAACAAATGGGGTGAAAACAAACAGGCAGCCCTCAGGCTGCCTGCTCAGGCGAGAATTAGGGTGTTAATCAGTGAGCCCCGACGGGCTTCGGCGAGCTGGCTTCAAGGTCGGCAAGACGCTTCGAAAGAAGCTGCTCCAGCTGCTCCAGAGCCTTGGTGAAGCCCTCGATTCCCTCCTTCAGCTTGTCATGCGCCATGCGATCCGCCGCATGCATCTTCTCGAAGGTTGCCTCATCGATGTTCACCTTCTCGATCTCCATCGACTTTGCTTTAGCAGGATCCAGCTTCCTCGGCAGCTCACCCTGGGTCGAGTCCAGTTCCTCCAGCAGATGCGGCGAAATGGTCAGCAGATCGCACCCGGCCAGCTCCTTAATCTCTCCGGTGTTGCGGAAGCTGGCGCCCATCACCTGCGTCTTGTAACCGAACTTCTTGAAGTAGTTGTAGATGCGTGTGACCGACTGCACTCCTGGATCGTCTGCGCCCTGATAATCCTTGCCCGTGTCCTTCTTGTACCAGTCAAGGATGCGTCCGACGAAAGGCGAGATCAGCGTTACGCCAGCTTCAGCACACGCGATTGCCTGGTGAACCCCGAAGAGCAGCGTGAGATTGCAGTGAATGCCTTCCTTCTCCAATTTCTCCGCGGCCTTGATTCCGGCCCAGGTCGACGCGATCTTGATCAGGATCCGCTCGCGCGAAACGCCGGCGGTCTCGTACTTCTTAATGATTGAACGCGCCTGGGCGATGGTTTTCTCTGTGTCGTAAGAGAGACGCGCGTCGACCTCCGTCGATACGCGCCCCGGAACAATCTGCAGGATTTTCTTTCCAAACGCGACCGCCAGGTTTTCGAAAGCCAGCTTCGCAATCTTCGCGTCATCAGCGTCTTCGCCCAGTTGCTTCTTTGCATCCAGCAGCACGTCGTCGACGATTTTGCTGTATTGCGGCATCTGCGCCGCAGTGGTCAGCAGTGAAGGGTTGGTGGTCGCGTCCTGAGGGCGGACCTTCTCAATCGCATCAATGTCGCCGGTGTCACCCACCACGGTGGTCATTTCCCGGAGCTGTGCAAGCAGTGACTTCGCCATTCAATCCCTCCTCGGTGTTTCATTATCGGGCATTTGTCCCCGGATGCGGAAACCAGCCCGCCGGCTCCCCTGAGAATTTCCTGTAAATATGCCCACCCTGTTAGATGCCTGCCGCCCGGCGCCGTCGCATCAGGCCGCAACCGGATTGCCCAGCGTCCCCAATCCCTCCACCTCAACCTCCACCCGATCGCCCGGCTGCATCGGTCCCACTCCGGAAGGCGTGCCGGTCGGAATCACATCGCCGGGCAGCAGCGTCATGGCAGCCGTAATGTGCCTGAGCAGCGTAGGGATATCGAAGATCAGATCCAGCGTGGTTCCCTGCTGCCTTGGTTCGCCATTCAGCCGCGTTTCTACCGCCAAACCAGCAGCCGGATCGACCTCATCGCTCACCAGCGGCCCCATGGGACAAAACGTGTCGAAGCCCTTCGCCCGCGACCACTGGCCGTCCGACTTCTGCAAGTCGCGGGCCGTCACGTCATTCACGATGGTGTAGCCGCGAATGTAGGGGCGCACGTCCTCGTCCGGACCAATCTGTGATGCGCGACGGCCTATCACCACCGCCAGCTCGCCTTCAAAATCCACGCGCTGCGATTGCGGCGGTATCCGGATCGCCTCGCCCTGCGCGATCACCGCCGAAGGCGCCTTCAGGAACAGCAGCGGCTCTTTGGGAACCTCGTTGCCCAGCTCCGCCGCGTGCTCCCGATAATTCCGCCCAATGCAGACTATCTTCGACGCCACCACCGGTGCCAGCAGCCGGACCGATGCGAGTGGAACCGGCTCGAAGCTCTCTACCGACAACCGTGTCCAGGGGTCCTCTTCAAACGGCGGCAGCAGCCGCTCGATCCAAAGCGTGCCGTTGCGATCGACAACTTCGCCATATTGCGGCCCGGCAGACGTTTGAAAACGGCAATATCTCATTCCTGACTCACTTTCATGGTGTTTCCCCGCTGGAGGGCAATCCCTCCACAACTTCACCTGACCGCGCGCTCTCGTTCCCATCCACGTCGATGGCGCTTACCGCATACGCATAGCGATGACCAGGCTCGACGTGAGCATCCTCATACGACGGCGGCACCACAGGCGCCTGCGGCGAGATGCGCTGCGCTCCCGTCCCAGCCGTCACATCCCGCCGATACACGATATATCCGGCAAGATCGTTCTCCGTGTCAGGCGTCCACGATAAATCGATGGAATGTGCCTGCTCGTCCGCCACCGCGGCGAGCCCACCCGGCACCGCAGGCGGAAAGACATCCTTTGCATCAATGGTCACGCTCCCCGAGGGCACGCCGGCTATCTCCAGCGTGTGCCCCCCAATCTGCACCCGCTGCACCCGCTCCGCTGTGTAACGCCATACGTGGTTCAAAACGGCATCGCGGTCCAGAGCCTCCCCGGCATCCGCCTTGCCGAGGTCCACCTCCAGTGTCTGCTGCTCCGGTGGAGGCACGCCGTTGCTCTTCGATGCCTCCTTTAACTCCGCCTTCTGCCCCACCCACAGCCGATGAATCCGCAGCAGCAGCGAAGGCTGCGCTGGTGCGGGGGTCCAGTGCAGCAGTACTCCCTCCGCCCGCGCCTCAGCACGCAAACCCTCCACCGCAGCCGGTGCAGGCCCCGTCGCCACCAAAGCGGGGTTCGATGGCCCGGCCGTTTTTCCCGCGTGATTCTGCAGCTCAACGACGTACCGAATCGCCGTGGGAGCGCCCGCCCTCATCTCCGACGGCAGCTTCGCGGTAAACTCGGCCGGCTTATCCGGCGTAAACTCGGCATCCCCGGCAGTTGTGCAGTTTTTGACATCGAAGTGCGGCCCTGACTTTCCTGATCCGGGTTTTCGCGGCCCGGACTTCCCCGGTGCCGGCGCAGGTTTCAGGATCGGCTCCTCGGCCGTCCAGCAGATGTGCGCGCGCTGCTCCCCCTTCAGGCGAAGCTTGTCGGTGGAATCCCTTGGCATCGTCCAGTGCAGTTGGACTTCCTCGCCCACTCGCGCCGCCGTGAGATCCTTCACCGGTTCAGGAAGCCACAGCGTAGGGGGCTGAGGATTTGCCGCCAAACCGCAGCCCGCCAACAAGATCAGCCATCCCAGTGCGGCCACGGCCAACGGCACTCTCTTCATGCATGTTCAGCCTAACAAACCCTTCAGCGCCGGCCCGATCTCCTCATCTTCAAAACGAAAGCCCGCCTGCAGCAGACGTTGCGGTACGGCTCTTTGCGACGCCAGCATTGTCTCGTCCGCCATCTGTCCGAACGCGAGCCGCAGCGCAATTTTCGGAGCCGGCAGGATGGCTGGCCGGTGCACGACGCTGGCCAGCGCTCTGGTGAAATCCCGATTCCTCGCCGGATGCGGCGCGCTCAAATTGAACGCCCCGCTGAGATCCTGGCGCTCGATCAGAAACAGCATCGCCCGCACCAGGTCGCGCAGAGTAACCCAGCTCATCCACTGACGCCCGGATCCCAGCCGGCCGCCAAGCCCGGCGCGAAAGATGGGCAGCATCATGGCCAGTGCTGCATCGCCGGGACTCAGCACCACCCCGATCCGGAGGTGCACGACGCGAACTCCTGCATCCCTCGCCGGCTCTGCCGCAGCCTCCCATGCGATACAGGTCTCCGCCAAAAAGCCTGCTCCCGGCAGGCTTCCCTCCGTCAGCACCTCGTCACCGCGGTCCCCATAGATGCCTACGGCCGAAGCGCACACCACAACTTTGGGACGCTGCCGACTCGCCGCCAGCAACTTGCAGAGATTACGCGTGGTATCGACGCGGCTGCTCACAATCTCCCTGCGGTAGCGCTCCGTCCAGCGATGCGAGATGTTCGCTCCATTGAGAATCACGGCTGCGTCGAAGCCTTCCAGCCGGCCCATATCGGCGAAGCCATCCGAGGGAATCCAGAAGATCGCCCTCGGCCCCTCCGCCTCCCGCGACCGCACTAGGGTTGCGATCTCCATCGAATCGGCAGCCGCCGCTCGACAGAAGGCCGATCCGATCAACCCCGACGCTCCACTCACCAGAATGCGCTTGCCCTGCTCCATGCTGATATTAGAAGCCTGGCCGGCCGGGGCCATGATGGCGCCGGGCAAAACTATCGTCCGCAGACGCCCCCGAGAAGTTCCGGGTTCGTCGTGCTCAGTTCCTCTTCCGCGAACCTCAACGAGGGGGGTACACCGCCTGGCACGAAATGGCGTTGAAAAGTAACCTCTTTTGATGACTCCAGTGGATATTCACAGCATCGAAAATTGTTGTGATTCAGGAAACACTTTGATAGCTTCGATCAGCGCTGAATATCGCTGACTACGGGCAAAGCAATGGAAAGTAAGCTCGCACCAGCAACGCCGCACTTCGATTCCACCCCGGATGCATCGCATTCTGCTGAGGCCTACATCGCAGAAAAGCGGATCGGTGAACGAATCCGCCGCCTCCGTCTGAAGCGATCCATGGGTCTGGTGGAACTGGGCCGGCACACCGGCCTTTCGGCCAGTTTTCTGTCGCAACTCGAAACGGGCCGGGTCGTTCCCACCCTGCGCAACCTCGCCCGCATCGCCATCGTCTTCGGCCGCGACCTGTCCTATTTCTTCGAACCGGAGCCGCACCCGCTCTTCCGCGTGCATCGCCGAACGGAGCGCGTCCGCCTCCCCCAATCCGGCGTGGACGACCCGACCTACTACTTCGAGAGCCTCGCCTACATGGTGCCCGAGCGGCAGCTCGACCCCTACTACGCTGAGTTCGTTCCAGTAAAAAAGCCCGCCGAAGTCAAGCCGCACGTGCATCCCGGCTATGAGTTCCTCTATGTGCTGCAGGGCGAACTGGAGATCCGCCACGGGGACCGGAGCCACACCCTGATCGCGGGGGACAGTGTCTATTTCGACGCCGGCACTTCACACTCTTACCGCTGCGCAGGCACGGCTGCGGCCGTCGCGCTGATCGTCACCATGCACCAGTTGCTGCCGCCCACGCCGCCCGCCACGCGCCCGCTCGGTACCTCAGGAGTACGGCAAACTCCGGAGACGCAGCGGCCACCGGATCTTGAAGAAACAGCTCCGCCGGCGAATTCTGGCCCGGCGTAGGCCGGCGCACTCTTTTCTTCGGGATCGTCGCGGGCTCAGGCCGCTCCGCTGGCGACCGTGGGCACAGTGAAAAAGAAGGTGCTTCCCTTGCCTACAGCGCTCTCTGCCCAAATTCGTCCGCCATGCTGGCGAACGATGTTGCGGCAGATGGCCAAACCCAGGCCGGCCCCTCCCATGTCGCGGGAGTCCGAAGCATCCACCTGCTGGAATCGCTCGAAGATGATGTCCAGCTTTTCCTGGGGAATACCCCGCCCGTGATCCTCAATCGACAGGACCGCTTCGGCAGCCGTCAGCGCATGCGCGCGCAGGACGATGTCGCTGTCTTTCGGTGAAAATTTGATCGCATTCCCGAGCAGATTCCCCAGCGTTTGCAGGATCCGATCCTCGTCGATCCACAGCGTCAGCGGGTCGGCCTCGACCCGGAAGCCGATGCCGGCCTTCTGTGCGCTGGAATGTTGCAAATCGGCCGCCCGGCGCAGCAGAACCCGCGCATCGGCCTCCTGGAATTTAAGAGGCAGACGGCCCGTGGCGCTCCGCTCGAAATCGAGAATGTCATTCACCAGACGCACCAGCCGGTCGCAGTTGCCGATGGCCACGTCCATCATCTGCGTGCGCTTCTCCGGACGTTTCTCCAGCGCGCCTCCGGCGATCAGCCCCAGCGCAGCCCGCAGAGCCGTCAGCGGCGTGCGCAGTTCGTGGCTCACCGTGGAAATGAACTCGTCCTTCATCCGGTCGAGTCGCCGACGCTCCGTCACATCCTGGAACGCGACCACCACGCCGGTCACCCGGCCATTTGAAAGCATGGGACAAGCAACATACTCCACCGGGACCGGATGGCTATCCTTGTGGCGGAAGACTTCGTCGCGCGCGCGAATGGGCGCGCTGGAGCGCCGTGCCGCATAGATGGGGCTTTCCTCGGGGACGTAGGGCGATCCGTCGGATCGTTCGTGACCCAGCAGCGCATGCAGATCCTGGCCCTCCATCTCCTCCTGGGTGTAGCCCATCAGCCGTGCGCCAATCTGATTGACAAAGACGATCCGGTTCTCCATGTCGATGCCGTAGATGCCGTCACCGACCGATTCAAGAATCGATTCGCGCTGCCGCATCACTGCATGCAGCTTGTTCTCGGCGTCCGATTTCTCTGTGACGTCGATGCCGTGGCCCAGGACAAACGGCGGCGTGTCCGGCAAATCCAGCAGGCGGTTGCGCCACGCGATCACGCGCACGCTGCCGTCGCGATGCATCAGGCTGATCATGCCCTGATCTTCGCCCGTCTCCACGATGTTGCGCAGGTAGTCGCGGAAGGCCTCTTTCTGATCCTCGGGCACAAAATCGATCAGCGGCCTCCCCGTCATCTCTTCCACCTGATAGCCCAGGCTCTCCGCTGCATTGGCATTGATCGAGAGCAGACGCCCTTCGACATCGTGCGTGCACACCATGCCCAGCGAACCTTCCACCAGCTGGCGATAGCGGGCCTCGCTGGCATGCAGAGCGGCGGCGGCTTCGCGCTGCTCGGTCACATCGACGCCGGTCATGATGATGAAGCTGACCTCGCCGATCCCGTCCGTCAGGGGGGTCGTCGTCCAGGCAATCCGGCGGCGCCGGCCCTCGCGCGACAGCCAGTGAAGTTCCCACGGCTCGCGCTGATCGCCCATGCGCGCCTGCTCCAGCAGGCCGTAGGCGGTGGGCAGTTCTTCCGCCAGAAAAAGCTCTTCGGGGAACGAGCGTCCCGCCAGCTCAGCGAAGGTGTAGCCGGAAATCTCCTCGCACGCGCGATTGAAGCGGACGATGCGTCCCGCCGTATCGAGCACCAGCACCAGCGCGCTCATGGTGTCGAGCACTGCCGAAACGAAGTTGCGTTCGACGGTCAGCGCCCTCTCAATCCGCTGCCGGCTCCGGATCGCCCGCTCCTGCGCGCGCGAGTGAATCGAGTACTCGAGGCGAGTAACGATCTGCCGAGCCAGCACGCCCAGAATCGACGCATGTTCGCGACTGAATGCGTTCGGCTTGGGCGACAGAACTGCCAGCGTACCCACGCCACCCGCCGGACCCGTCAGCGGCGCTCCGAGATAGGAGCGGCAATTGATCGCCCGCGTGAGCGGCAGCCCCTTTACCGGAAAGCGCGGTTCGGCGGCCGCATCGGAGATCAGCAGCGGCTCATCTTCGAGGATGGTGTACTGGCAGGCCGTGGCCAGGCGCGGCAATTCGATCTCGCGGAAGCCCACCCGCGACTTGAACCACAGACGATTTGCATCCAGAAATCCCAGGTACGCGTACGAAGCTCCCGTGACCTGGGCGGCGACGCGCACGATTTCATCGAACGCCGGGTCGGGCGGCGTATCGAGAATTTCGTATTCCAGCAGCGCCTTCAGCCTTTCGGCCTCGCTCCGCTGAGCCGTTGCAAGCCCGTAACTCATACAATCGCTATCCCGTTAGGCCGCTGCCTGGCCTCCGGGGGAGATTCCCGCAAGAGACTGGTAAATTGTTGCAAATATTGCTCTCTACGGCACTGCCCCGTTCGGGGTACACCTGTTGAACAGAATTGGTAACTTCGGTGCAGGGTTACCCCTGATGACCTCTGGCCCTGCGTTCCCCACGCGCGAGTAACCACGCGTAACCATTGGCTCTTCAGGGGACTTTGCAGCAGTCCTCCGCCGGACCCTCGTTGCTCGCATCGAGAGCAACCTTCCATTCGCCGTTGGGCTGCTTCTTCCATACCGTCATGTACCGCCCTGAGGTTTTCGTGGTGTTCCCTTCCCGGTCTTTGGCCGTCCCCTCGTAGTGCCCCCACGTAAATCCCATATCGCCGGAGGGCGACATGCGCGCGCCCTCAGGACTCCAGGTCAGCTGGTAATCCTGCGGCGTCCAGGTAGCCCCCGCGGCGATGGCATCGTGGCCCACCACCGGCGCCTTTCCATTGGCAAGGGTCACGGCATCCGGCGCGAACCACGAGGCAAAGGCGGCGCCCCCGCCCTTTGCCGTGTCAGCGGCAAACTTTGTCTCCAGCTGATACAGAAACTGCACCCCGGGCGACAGCGCAGGATCGGTCAGAGGATTGCCGCTGCTGTTGACCGGCGGCTTCGGCGCCAGCGGATCCAGCATCTGCGCCGATGACCCGGCGGACGCAGCGAGACACGACAACAGAACAACAACGGCTTTGACAACACGCATCGGCAGAGTTCCTGACCACAGAATAGACCAGCCCGCAGCCGGCTGAGCGAAACACGATATGCTGGCAGATTCATGAAGGCCCGCGGTGAAAAACCGAGCGTCACATTGCTGGCAGCAGCCGGAATCGCACTGTACGCAGCTGGAGCCATTGCACCGTACCTCTGGCCCATCATGCGCCCGGCCGCCACCGTAATCCGCATCGCAACACTGGCGCTGCTCGCCCTGGCCGCAGTCCGCAGGCGCTCGCTCACCGGCTGGATCTTCCTCGGCATGCTCGCTGGTATCGAGCTGGGCGTCGACGCCCCGCACGCGGCTCTCGCCGGGCGCGTCTTCAGCGACATTTTTCTTCGCCTCATCAAGGTCATCGTCGCCCCGCTCATTCTGGGAACGCTGATCACCGGTATCGCCGGTCACGCGGAAGCCCGCACCGTCGGCCGCCTCGGCCTCAAATCACTGATCTACTTCGAGGTGCTGACCACGGTCGCCCTGGTCATCGGCCTGGCCGCGATCGACATCTCCCGCGCCGGAGCAGGCCTGCACCTGACCGCATCCCCATCCGCGCAAACGAACACCGGGCAGCCTCGGCTCCAATCCAGCGTGGTCACGGAATCTCCGCAGCCCGGCCAGACAACTCCGGCGCCGGCGCTTTCCTGGCAGCAATTCCTGCTACACGTCTTCCCGGAAAACATCGCCAGCGCCGTTGCCGAAAATCAAATCCTCCAGGTTGCCGTCTTTGCCATTCTCTTTGGACTGGCACTCGGCCGGCTCAGCGAAGCCAAACGCGCGCCCCTCGTGCGCCTCGCTGAGTCGCTGACCGAGACCATGTTCGTCTTCACCAACTTCGTGATGCTCTACGCGCCCATCGGCGTGGGTGCGGCGCTCGCCTACACCGTAGCCCACTCCGGCCTCGGCGTCATGGTGAACCTGGGCAAGCTGCTGCTGACCCTCTACGTTGCGCTCGTCCTCTTCGCGCTGGTGGCCATGCTGCCGGCCGCTCTGCTCGCCCGCTTGCCGCTGCGCGAATTCCTGCGCGCCATCGCGGAGCCGGCGACCATCGCCTTCGCCACCAGCACCAGCGAAGCCGCGCTGCCTCGCGCGATGGAGGCGATGGAAGCCTTCGGTGTCCCGCGCCGCATTGTCGCTTTCGTCATTCCCACCGGCTACAGCTTCAACCTCGCCGGATCGGCTCTCTATCTCGCACTGGCATCGATCTTCACCGCCCAGGCCGCGGGCATCCACATGAGCCTTGGACGTCAGGCCGCCATGCTGGCGACGCTGATGCTGACCAGCAAAGGCGTAGCCGGCGTTCCCCGTGCGGTGCTGGTGGTCCTGCTCGCAACTTCATCCGTCTTCGGCCTGCCCACCGAACCGATCCTCGTCATCCTCGGCATCGATGCCCTGATGGACATGGGCCGCACCACCATCAACGTGGTCGGCAATTGTCTCGCCGCGGCCGTCGTCGCCCGCTGGGAAGGCGAATTCCGCACAACCGCTCCCGCCGAGGAAGCGCTCGCGGCCCTGGAAAGCTGATCTACTCTATCCCCGCCTGGTGTCCTCTCCCTGAAATTGCAGCTCGATGAAAAGAGATGTTTAGAAAAGAGCCTTTGTATCAGGGCACGACTTCAGTCGTGCCGCCAAAGTCGCAGAATCAAGCGGGCTTTAGCCCCTGAGGGCAGCTGTTCCGGGTGTTCCACAATCTGGCGTGAGCGGAGGTGGAGCTGAGCCGAATGGCTCTGTCCGCCTTTTGGGAGATGTGGGATTCTGTTACCGTTTGATCGGCTCAAACCCCTCCAGCGAACACGCCGAAGGATGCACTCCCTGTTCATACTTCGACAGCGTGGTGTGGAAGCGATGCAGCCGCATGTAGCGCACCCGCAAACCGCCCAGCGTCGCCGGCATCGACTGCGGGCTCCGATTGATATCCACCAGCACCAGCAGCGCCGCCTCTGCAGGATTGTCGCGGCTCTCCGTGACCCCGACGCCGAAGATCGCAGGATCGGACATCAGTCGCGCGGCCACTGTCCGCTCGATCGCCGTCGCAGTTGCCAACGCCGCAGCAGACAGATGGATGCCCGGCTGGAGCGATGGCATCGTTGGCGCAAAACCGCGCGCGACAGTAGTCTCATCCGTCACAATCACCTGAGTGCGCAGTCCATCGATCGTCTGCGGCACGGCGACGCCGGGGTGATCCGTGTAGACGATCACTGCCGGTTCGCCCGGGCTGTCGAAGCTGTGCCCCGCGGCGGTGCCCAGTATGTCCGCGCCCCGCAGCGACTGCGACGCTGCTTCGACCGTGCTCTGCGCCTTCGCCATCGCAGCCGGCGCGACATGCGGTGCCTCAGCTGGCACCGCCGGATCGTAGCGCAGGCACGCGACCGAGTGGGGCGTCGTGGTGCCGACAATGCTCATGCGGCTGTTCGCCTGCGTTCCCAGTTCATCGAGCACATCGCCAATCGGATTCGCGACACTCAAACCGTTGCCGTCGCCATCCGTCCCCCCGGCGAAGTACAAGCCGATAGCTTTGGCGTTGCTCGCATCCAGCACCAGCGAACCGGAATCGCCGCTGTCGGTGAAATGCGAACCGCCAATGCCAATCTGGTTCGTATAGGTCTTGACATAATACGGCTGCGTCTCCGCGCAGTCCTTGTAGTAGTCCACCTTCACGCTGAGCGCAACCGCGTCAACGCTGGAGCAGGTCAGTCCCGTAGTCCGCCCGCTCTTCACGACCTCCATGCCCAGGTTGGTCGCGTTCAATGCCTCACCCGATCCCGCCACCGGAGGCGCCGCGCTGAGCGCCTGATCGTGCCCCGGCGAACCCAGTTGCAGAATGCTGCCCGAAGGATTTACCGCGCCGGGAGCAGCCGCAGCCACCGCCGCATCGACATTCGTTTGTGACGATGCCAGCGGCACGAAATACTTCAGCGTGGCAATCGGGTGCAGCGGCGAGCCCGGCCGCGTCAGCGGCGTGCAGGCTCCATCGATAAGCCCCGGCTGATCGATCGTGTCGCCCACATGCGCCTGGTCCGACTCCGCCAGCACATGATTGTTGCTCAGAATGTAGGGATTCTTCTGCTCGTCTTCCACCAGCGCGCCCAGCGTGCCGCCGCAGCAATCGGCAACCCACGAGTTGCCCTTCTTATCTTCGTAGGTGTCGTAGTCGCCGTCGTTGCCGCCGGAGGTTCCAAGCGCCGCCACTCCGCTCTGGATCGCCTGATTTGTAACAGGATCGCTGACAATACCCTGGCCGTTAAGCAGCACATGCAGAGGAGCACTCACTGCATTGCCATTCACTGTCCCGATGACATACACATCCCGCGCCGGAATCACGCTGGGAGCGGTATAAGCCACAGTGCAGGTGGTGTAGCGATCGGACCCGCGCTGGCACGAGGCATTACTCAGCGTGCCCAGCACGCCCGCCGGAGCCGATGCGCCGCCTGTCGGCGAACTGGACAGCGACCACTTAACAACTCCCGCATCCACTTCCGCAATCTGTCCCGTCACCTCCGCCGTGGTTCCCGGCGTCAGCGCCATATTCTGCGGCAGCAGCGGCTGCACGAATCCCGGATGTACGGCAATCGTCAGCGAGGAAGTAGAAGTATTCGTCGGATCGCTGGCAAGCTTTGCTTCGATGCGCACTTCCACAGCATCGAGCGACAGCGACCCGGGCGCAGTGTAGATTCCCGTCGCATCAACATGTCCCTGTCCCAGCGACGGCGCATTTGTCCCGCCGGCGATCGACCACACCACCGGCGCAGCTTCACCCGAGGGCAGCAATGCACGCAGCGCAATCTCTCCGTTGGTGCCCACCGACAGCGCTGACGCGCTGAGCGCGAATCTCCCCGTCCCTGCCTGCGCAGGGAAATCGATGCTGCCGCAACCAGCCACCACCACCGCCAGCAGCGCCAGCACAACACGAGTTAGAACGGCGCGCCCCATGCAGAACCAGACAGAGTCTATCGTACACAGACGTTCACAACGTCAAGAACCCCGCACCGGGGAAAATCAAAAGGAGCGCACTCGCGCTCCTTCACAAATTGTCTTAGGGGAGTGGTGAAACGTTAAGCCGCGATATGCGGATTCTGCTCACGAGCCGGAACCAGATGCGGTGTAACCGCGGGCACCGGAACCAGCTTCACTTCTCCTGCATTGGCAGTCTTCATCCGCCGGATTTCCCAGGCGGTCAGAGGACGCATTTCCTGCGCGGAATAGTAAATCTGCTTTCCGCAGTCCAGGCAGACCTTGTAAGTCTCATCGTGAATGGTGAATGGACGCGTGACCCTCGAATGACTACAGCCGAACAAAATCTCTGAAAAGAAACTGAGAACCGCACGCAGGCAGCGAATCAAAATATTCATTGGATATCTGGCGCTCCTTCCTTGTTGTTGTATTGCGCACTCCCATCTGATGCACATTAGCCCAAAATGTCGTCCTGGAGCAGTAAATTTTAAGTCACCACGAAGTAACCAGCTTGCCAAAATGCGCCGCGCTCTCCATCAGACCTAATGCTTTTGGGTAATCACTAAAGCTAAGTGCTTCATCCACGACGGGTTTAAGCTGATTCAGCGCAATGGCGCGGTTCATTTCCTCAAAGTTCGCGCGCGAACCAACATAGATGCCGCGCAACCGCACCTGGCGGTGCAGGATCAGCGGAATCTCAATGCTTTCTGTTGATTGCGAGAGCACGCCGATCTGCGCAATCGCTCCCCCGATGCGCACGGCGCGCAGCGAGCGGCTGAAAGTGCCGGCGCCGCCCACCTCGACGACCAGATCTGCGCCACGTCCCTCCGTCTCTTCAATCACCCACTTATCCCATTCAGGATGCACGCGATAATTCACGCCCTCATCCAGACCCAGGCTGCGCGCACGGGCCAGCTTGTCATCGCTGCTCGAAGTCCCCAGTACCCGCGCGCCCAGTAATTTGGCAAATTGCAGAGCAAAGATTGAAACGCCGCCGGTACCCTGAATCACTACTGTGTCGCCGGCCTTGATATTGCCGGCGTGAACCACTGCATTCCATGCGGTGACAGCGGCGCACGGCAGCGTGGAAGCCTCTTCCCACGACAGATGTTCGGGAACGCGCACCACTCCTTCTTCTCCCAGCACGACATACTCTGCCATCATCCCGTCAATGTCTCCGCCCAGCGCGCCGCGGATCTTGGCGGCATCGGGCGCGCCATCGATCCAGTTCTGCATGAAGATCCCGGCCACGCGATCGCCCACTTTCACCCGCGTAACACCTTCGCCCACAGCCACGACTTCACCCGCGCCGTCGGAACACGGGATGCGCGGGAGGTGCATCTTTGGGTTGTACTTACCTACGGTTACCATCAGGTCACGAAAATTCAGCGAAACGGCATGGACCTGGACCAAAACTTCGCCGCGTCCGGGCCGCGGATCGGGAACCGTCGCCAGTTCGAGGTTCTCGATGCCAAAGGAGGGAATGCGCCAGATTTTCATGTTTTCACCGATGCTGCCCGATGACCGCCGGATGCAGCTTTCGCTACCATAGAAACATGGCAAGAGGATGGGAAAGCAAATCTGTCGAAGAGCAGGTCGAGCAACAGGCGCAGCGGGCTTCCTTACCATCACCGCCGGCAAATGCGGAAGACGCCGCCAACCGAGCCGCGAAGCTTCGCGAACGGCAGGCGCTCGAACTGCAGCGGGAGCGCATTCTCGATGAGCGAACCGCCAATCCGATCCGCCGCGCGGCGCTGGAAGCCGCGCTTAGCGAAATCGAGAAGAAGTTGGCGAATCTCTAAGAGCCTGCATAGCGATAGAACTGCGCCAAGTGTCCCGCAGGCCCAGGGAGCATCATCTCTGCCTCCGCGAGGCATCTTAGGTTGGTACAGCCACTCGGAGTTGCTGTAGTCCGAAGCCAGAGGCCCAGGTCAACATAAGAAGCAGCAAGCCATGCCCCTCGATTCCACAGGGGCATATCAACTCCGATACTGCCTGCGCTCGTCCGGAAGTCCTCTCCGGGCAATACTGCTGCAATCCTTGCGGATTGTCCCCCGAGAGCCATCCGGGGATTTCAATTCCTGCAGGAGCAGTTCACCATGATCCGCAAATCCCCTTTGCCTGCCTGGGGAATCGCGCTCTGTACAGCGACCGTGCTCGCTCAGACGCGCCCCTCAGGTCAGGAAGCCAGTACCGCTGCCAGTGCTTTCGCCTGGGTTTACGCCTCCAGCTACCCACGAGTGAAACTCAGGTCTACGGCTTCACCGCCGCATCCAGTGGCAAGCTCACGGCAGTTCCCCGCTCGCCGTTTCGCGCCAGGCTCAGCAGCATGGCCGTTCAATGGTTTTGCCTTTTTGGAATGCTCCTGTCAGGCTGCCCCGGCCTCCGATGTTACGTAACACCAACCGTTACCTATATTCCTCATGACGCACGCAAATCGCTCAGGAGTCCCCGATGAATTGCATGTCCCGCATCATGACCGCAGTGCTCGTTACCGGAACTTTCGCCTCGATGTCGCACGCTCAGACACTCACTTTCAGCCAGCTCACTTATCCCGGCAACACCACCTACACACACGCTGATCTGAACAACGACGGCCGCGAAGATCTCGTCTATCCCACGGTCGCTCCCTATGGACCCAGTGGGTTCACGGTCGTGCTCAGTACCGGCGATGACGCCTATGCCGCTCCTGTCTTCTACGCGGCGCCCAACGGCGTCGCACAAAACATTGTCCTCATCGACCTCAATAACGACGGCTATCCGGACCTCGTCACCTGGAGCGGCGCAGGTTACTTCTACGAATATCTCAACGACAAGAGCGGAAAGTTCACCCTGCACAGCACGTATCAACTACCGACCGGCGTGGCAATCAGCATGGTGGCAGGCGACTTCAACCACGATGGTTATCAGGATCTCGCCTATATCGCGCCAGGCACCGGCAATGCCGGACAGATCCATGTGCTGTTCAACAACCATGCGGGTGGATTCACCACCGGCCCTGTTACGAATACGCCCTCAGCCGGCCAGATGCTGGTGGGAGATTTCGATGGCGATGGCAAGGCGGATCTGTATGTTCAGGGCGGCGGCCAACCGGCGATTTGCTATGGGGATAATGAGGGACACTTCTCCACGCAAACGAAGGTATCGATTGCGCACGCACCCATCCTCTTTCCCATGGACCTCGACGGAGACGGGAAAACGGATCTGGTCGGCGCCGGTGCAGGCTGGGACTCAGGCACCGATGAGCCCATCTATTACAAGGACCTCTTCGTCGTTTATGGGACGGCGAACCGCACTGTGACAGAAACTGCCATTCCGCTCGAAGGCTACCCGGTGCAGACCGTAACCGGCAGCCAGTTCAATATGCCGCCAGCGGATCAGGCCGACTTCAACGGCGATGGCAAGGCCGATCTGGTGGTCGTCGAAAGCATGCAGGAAAACGGCGGAGGCAACACGCGCCGCATCGTCATCCTCACCGGCAAAGGCAATCGCGAATTCAATCCGGATGAAGTGATCTATACGGATGAGTCAGGCGGTCTCGATCTCACCGCGCAGGCGATCCATGCCACGATCCACAACCCTCCCGACATCCTTGCCGATGTTTTCAGCGATAACGCGCCGACCGCACACTTTTTCCTGAACGACACCCGGGCCTGGTTTGGCGGCTGTTCGGTTCCGGCTTCGGCCACCGGCATCCACGTGTGCTCGCCCACCACCTACACCAGCATCAGCACGGCCTTCAGTCTCTCCGCCGCCGGAATACCGCTCATGCATCGCATGGAACTGTGGGTCGACGGCGCGAAGAAGTATCAGCAGTTTGCGCGAGACTACTCGCACGCTGCCTTCCTCGACGGCACCATCACCCTGGCTGCCGGTTCGCATAAGGTCACGGTCTATGCCGCCGGCGAAGACAATTCTCTCCAGAGCAAGAGCTATACGATCACGGTCAAGTAACAATTTGGGTCCCGGTGCGATGAACTCAAACCGGGGCCCCGCAAGAAGCCTCTGAAAGAGCCGCGGGCCTTGTACCTGGTGGCCCGGCAAAGGGTCCGCTCTCAACCCTCCGCCTTGCCGCCGAACCGCCCGTTTCCCTCCGAGCCTCCATCTTCCCGCCAAACCGCGCCGGAGGCGCAGCATCTGTTAGCCCAGCGCTTCAGCGCTGGGAAACCCGCCCAGAAAATACCGAAGTCCCGGAGGGACGGCGCAGCCGTGGCGATCCCATCTCTGCCGCGCATTGCCCTGTGCCCCGGGCATCGTCCGGCTTAAGCTTTTCGGTTGAACAGCAGCGAATTTGCCTGGTCGATCGTCGTCATCAGCACATGCGCGATGTTTACGTGAGCCGGCCGCGTAGCCGCCCACACGATCGCATCAGCGATATCGTCAGGCGTCAGCGGCGTCACGCCCTTGTAGACTTTCGCCGCTCGCTCCTTGTCGCCGCGAAAGCGCACTTCGCTGAACTCTGTCTCCACCATGCCCGGATCGATGCTGGTCACGCGCACCGGCGTTCCCAGCAAATCTTCGCGCAGCCCATCATTGATCAGCTTCACTGCCGCCTTCGTCCCGCAGTAAACGGAACCGCCCGGATATGCGATGTCCTGCGCCGTGGAACCGAGATTGATGACGTGACCGCGCCCCCGCTCCAGCATGCCAGGCACCACGGCCCGCGTCACCCACAGCATCCCCTTCACATTGGTGTCGATCATCTCTTCCCAGTCCTGCAGCTTCCCTTCCCACACCTTGTCGAGCCCGCGGCTCAGCCCCGCATTGTTCACCAGAACCTCGACAACCCGCCATTCCTTCGGCAGAGCCGCAATCGCTGACTCAACTGCGGTTCGATCCTGCACGTCGAGCTTCACGTTCTGAACTGCAGGCGCACCCGCCTGCTCCAGTTCGGCCCGCATGGCTTCGAGGCGCTCCACGCGCCGCGCTGCCAGCAACAGCCGCGCTCCTTCGGCCGCAAAAGCCCGTGCGCACGCCGCACCAATGCCGGAGCTCGCTCCGGTAATGAAGACAACACGATCCTTCAGGTCATACGTAGGCATAGAGCGATGGTATCGAAAGATTGGCGCTGCTCGACAACTCCGCGCAGACGAACCCAGTTTCGGATGCCAGGGATCGCGATCAGTGCACCGCAGCTCCTGTTTCCTTTTGCAGCTGATAATAGCCGGCAGCCCAGTCCTGATCTTTCATGCCGGCCTCGATGGCCCGATGAAACATCGCCAGGAACATATCCGCCAGCGGCGTCGGGACCTGCTGCGCGTGAACCGCCTCACGAAACAGCCGCGTGTCCTTCTCGCCGAGAGCGATCGTGCCGCCCGGCTTTTCCGGCGGATGCAGCATGATGCCGCCGTACATCTCGTAGAACTTCGACTGAAACAGCGCGTTGTTGACCGTCTCCAGAAACACCGCCGGCTCGATGCCCAGCGCCTCGATCCCGATGAATGCTTCCGTCAGCGATGCAATCATGGCCGTGATCAGGAAGTTGCCCGTCAGCTTCAGGCCATGCGCGCTCCACGGATTCTCCGAAACCACAGTCACACCGCGGCTGAAGCGCTCCAGCAGCGGCCTCACTCTTGCGACTGGCTCGACCGCGCCGCCGACAGCGACCCACAGCTTGCCCTGCTCGGCGATATGCGGCCGCCCAAAAACCGGTGCTGCGACAAAATGCTGTCCATGCGATTTGTGTTCCTCAGTCAGCCTGCGCGACAACTCCACGCTCAGCGTGCTGAGCGACACATGGATCGCTCCCCTGCGCATGCTTTCCAGCACCTTGCCTTTGTGGAGAACGTCTTCCACTGCCGGATCATCCATCAGCACCGTGAAGACCACATCGGCGCCGGCCACAGCTTCCGCGGCCGACGGCGCCGCCTTTGCGCCCTCGCGCACCAGCGCCTCCGCATGCGACGCGCTGCGGTTCCAGACCGTCAAATCCTTTTCATGCTCGAGCAGCAGCCGGGCAATGGCCGTACCCATCTTCCCGAGCCCCAGAAAGGCAATCTTCATCCGCTTCTCCTCAACGAAATTATCTTCCACTGAGATGAGCTGCCTATCCCGCACGATTCGCCATTCGCCGCCACCGCTGGCACGCGCTGCTGCGTTATCCAACTGCTGACCGCAGCTCAGCAACCAATCTCTCATGATCACTGCAGGTGTGAATTGAAGAAGTCCGGTTCGATGCTGGCTCTGCTCGGATTCGGTGCGACCGTCGCCGGAGCGGCATGGTTTGCTTCGCGTACCAGTCCCAAAGATCCCAAAATCCGCGCGTGGTATCGAGGGCTGAACAAACCCGCGTTCGATCCGCCCGAACCGGTCTTTCCTGTCGTATGGACTGCGCTCTACGCCCTCATGGCCATCTCCGGCTGGCGCGTCTGGCGCAGCGAGCCTTCCCCCGCCCGTAGCAATGCGCTGGCTCTCTGGGTTGCGCAGCTGGCCAGCAACGCAGAGTGGACGCGCCTCTTCTTCGGCGACCAACGCCCGCAGCGCGCTTTGGCTGACGTCGCTCTGCTTGAGTCCCTGATCCTCTCCTACATCGCGGTCGCCAGGAAGGTCGATCTCCCAGCCGCCGTCTGCTTCATTCCCTACGCCGCCTGGGTCGCCTTCGCCACGCTCCTGAACGCGGAGATCGTCCGCCTCAACCCCGAAACCAGCTAACGGGCTTTCGCTAACCGGGCTTTCGCTAACCGGACCTCAGCTGACCGGGTCTTAGCTGACCGGACCTTAGCTGAGCTACCCGCCACCAGCTTCCCGCTTCCGGCTGCCTTAAAAAAGCCGTTCCTGCCCCGCCGCCTCCGCCTCCGCCGCTTCGACCGAAGCGGCCGCAGGAGCTTTCTTCTTCGCCGCAGCCCCGACCACCGCGACCACCTCCAGCTCCTCCAGCGTCGACACCGGAATCCACAGGCGCTGCGTGTTGGAACGCAGATCCGGCGGCGTCAGAAAGATGCCCTCGCTGCCCACCAGGGTCAGGTCGTTGGCCGCAAGCCCCTCCACCACGTCGCCATCCTTCAGCCGCGCACGAACGAACAAGCCTTCCCCGCGAGGGCGACCCGCAAATGTCTTGCGCAGGAGTCGCTCAGGATTACTCAATTCCCCGGAGTTGAAGTCGCGGACATAGCAGATCCACTTCAGATCCTCGACCACCAGCCCCACCACCTTGCCCTCGAGGTCCAGCATCTCCACCCGCCCGTCGCGAACAAACCCCGCCGCCGGGACGTAGCCGGAAACCCAGTCGCGGGACAGCTTGCGGAGAATGGCTTTTTTGCGAGTCGAGGACATAGCTGCATGCGCAGAAGAAGTCAGGATTGTTGCACATCCGGCCTACAACGCATCAAAAATAGTGCAGAACCCGTAGTCAGCTGCGCCCCCTTATGTTACATTGTTAGTTTGGATTGAAGCTCCTCTGTCCCGCAAGTAATTGTATCTTCAGCGGTTAGGGATGATTTTCCGGGCGACGGGAGCGGGATTCGAAAAAACCAGCACCATGCCCGACTACATCTACCTACTCGAAAATCGGCTCTCTGCTTCCCAGCAACATGCTCTCCGTCAGGTCCGGGACGCAGCCCGCGACTCCGGGATGACGGTATTTCTTGCAGGCGGAGCAGTTCGCGACCTGACCAGCGGCTTTCCCGTCCGAGATCTTGATTTTTCGGTTCAGGGAAATGCCCTCAAGCTGAAGAAATCGCTGGAGAAAGCCGGCGGAACGCTGTGGGGCGAGCATGAGCCCTCCCGTACCCTCTTCTTCTGGTTCCCGGGCAGCGTGCGTGTCGAAGTATCCAGCGCCCGCCGCGAGGAGTTTCCCAGGCCCGGCAAACCGGTCTACCACTGGGCGCCCATTCTTGAAGACCTGCGCCGGCGTGACTTTACCGCCAACGCCATGGCCATCTCTCTCAATGAAGGATCGTGGGGGCTGTTGCTCGATCCGCTGAACGGCTTTGCCGACATCGAAGCACGCCACCTCCGCCTCGCCAGCAACTATGGATTCATCGAGGATCCGGCCCGTCTGATCCGCGCCGTCCGTCTGGCCGCCCGCACCGGCTGGGAAATGGAAGAGCGCACCAAAACGCGCTATCAGAACGCGAAGGACGAAAACGTCATCGCCCAGTTGTCAGACTACGGTCGCGGCTACGAGTTGGAGGAGATCGCCCACGAGGAAGATCCACTCAAGGCCCTCCGGGCTCTCGAGGCAGAAGGCTGGATGAAGGACCTGGACCCTGCCTGGACTTCCGCCAAAGCCGATCTGAAGGGCCTCGATGAGCTGAATCAGACCCTCATTCGCCTGCTGATGCTGGGCGTCAATCCCGATCCGTCTGCCGCTCATATCGAACTGCTGACCGCGAAGATGGCCCCCAAAGATCTCTCCAGCCTCAAGCACCTCTTCCCTCGCCAGGGATTCGTAAAACAGTGGGGAGACCTGGAGCACTCTGCCAAAGAATTTGCCAAAGAGCTGATAGGCAAATCGGCCTCGACTCCATCAGCGACATGGAAACTCATGGTGGGCCACCAGCCGGAGGCCGTATTGTGGCTGGCCTTCAGTTCAAAGAACCCGCAGGTGCGGGAGAAATTCAATAACTTCTTTAATGTCTGGCCGGAGGCTCGGCAAAAGATTCCGACCACGCTCATGGCCGACATGCGCATCACCCCCGATCTGCCGGAATACGGCAAGATCGCCGAAGAGCTGTTTTTCCAGTTCATGGATGGCAAGCTGCAGACCGAGGAAGAGATTCGCGCCTTCCTTGAGCCCTATTCCCCGCCCGCCCCTCCGCCGCCGGTTGTCATACGCCGTCCGCGCGGACGCCGCGCCGAGCCCAAGATCGAGGAAGAGGAAGAGCTGGAGATCGCCGCCGGTGCGGATGCCGATGAGGAGGAAACGGAGGAGGAAGAGGAGCACGAGGACCTGTCCGAGCGCCTGCCTGACGTAGCTCCCCCGGCCAAGCCGGCGAAGGAACCAGCCAAAGCTGCTGCAGCTCAGAGCGAAGCGAAAGCTCCGGTCAAAGCGAAGGCCGACTCCAAAGCGCCGGAAAAGGCTGCCAAGGCGTCTCCCGACGCCGAAGCGCGGCATAAGACCGAGACGAAGGCCGCTGTGAAACCTGCGGCCGAGGCAAAGGCCCCGGCGAAGCCGGCACCCGAGAAGAAGCACGAAGTGAAACCGGCGCCGAAAAAGCCAGAAGCCAGACCCGCCGCCAAAGCTGCCGCAAAACCCGCGGCGAAGCCTGCGCCAAAGAAGCAGGCGGCAAAACCCTCCAAACCCGTCAAAGTGGCGCCCAGGGCGGTGAAAAAGGCCGCAAAACCCGCTCCCGCCAAAAAGGACCACAAGAAGAAAAAACATTGAGCGTCGGCTCGACGCGCCCCGACCCCTGCGTTCTGTTCAGGGTCCTGAGTTCCGTTCTGTGCCCTGAGCCCTGGGCCTTGTGCCCTGTTCAGAGCCGGAAGTCGATCGTCTCGCCTACCGCCAGCCGATGCTTCTTAATGGAGCCGACCGGTAGTTCCAGAACGTACTTCGAGGGTTCGTGCCCCCCGTAGCTCGGACAGGTGCTCGCCTTGCCGCGGCACGGCGGCGTGTCCGGCGACATCTCGACGATGCGGTGATTCTCGTCCATCCAGACGATGTCGAGGCCAATTTTGCAGTGATACATCCAGTACCCGTGATCGGCCATCTCGTTGTGGACGAAGAGCATGCCCCGGCCCTCCGGCAGGCTGCTGCGTTCCATCAGCCCGTACTCCCGCTGCGCATCGGTGGTCGCCAGCTCCACGTGCACGGTCGAGCCGTCGGGCAGCATCACCAGGGTATCGGCGGCCCGCGGCGCCGCATAGGGAATGTCAGGCTCCTGGGCCGAAACCTGGAGCGAAAGTGGCAGCGCCGCCGACAGGATCAACGGGAGCCAGGCGAGGCGCGCCCTGCAGCATTTCATCGATAAAAAACCCTCGGGAAAAACTCGAATGATCTTCTCCGTCTTCCTGGCTTATTCTCTTCGCAAATCCGCTTCCGGGCAAAATTCGGGCTCATCGATGCTTGCTGGATCGCTCCTGGTGCTGCCTTTGTTTTCCTCCTGATCGCCCGGGCGGGTCATCTCCTGTCGGGTTTCATCTTCTGCGCGTCATCCGCATTTCGAAGATCATCCGCTCATTCCCCTTATCGTCGATCAGGGAATGACGGTACACGAGAATATGGCCGTCTTCTTCAAGATGCGCGCGTGCCACGGTCCTGCGCCCGGGATGATCAGGATCCAGCGACGTAGCCCACAGGACGATTTCTTTGCCGTCAAATGTGCCGTCGCTCTGGCGAATCGACATCGTCGTCTGTCGCGAGTCGTACCAGACAGTCGTAAAGCGATTGGCTTTGGAGTCGAAACCGGAGATTCCGGTGCCAGTGCTGCTGGATCCGTCAGAGTTGAAGAACGTGAATTTCGATTCCAGAAACCTGCCGCCTTCGACCATCTGCTGCCTGCACGTGCCCTTTGTGATGATCGGTTTTCCCTCTTTCGGAAAGAAGGTCCGCACCACGTCCCAATCGCCCGCAAATTGCGCGAGCAGCTTCTGTCCGGCACCCGGCGCGTTAGGCGGCTCGTATTGATTTTGGCTTTGCTGCGCGACCGCGGCACCGCAAATGAGCAGGAAGGCGAGAATGCATCTCCTCATAGCGCGTGATGATATGCGAAGCCGGCCGGGCCTTGCACACGTCCTGAGCCGGCAAAGACATGCGCGTCCATTCAGCGGTAACAGCCC